>ENA-OXEC01000187-OXEC01000187.1-human-gut-metagenome-genome-assembly--contig:-NODE-187-length-40875-cov-27.3935_pt1 | contig 40875 bp, 37 predicted proteins | sample MGYA00249351_ERZ652235 | MGnify/ENA primary metagenome ERZ652235 (study PRJEB26925, sample SAMN05826906) | human gut metagenome | biome: ENVO:2100002; feature: ENVO:00000062; material: ENVO:00002003...
CGGCAGCGTCAGATGTGTATAAGAGACAGTTATAATATTGTAGTATTTTTAAAGCTAATTAAGTAATAAAAATATTCAATACTAAAAAATTAGTATTGAATATTTTTTTATTTAAAGTGCAACATTTTCCACTGGTGGGTTGTATTATAATTGGAAAAATAATTATTAAATACGTATTTTATATAATTTCATAGATATAATATTTAAATTAGGACTATTCATATTGTTGAGTAGATGAAAGGATGAGCTTTATGAATGATGTTTCATTGCGTACGGATGAAATTATTTCTAAAGATTTAGAAACTTATGGAAACACATTGTATAGACTTGCATATTCATATATGAAAAATATGCATGATGCAGAGGATATAGTTCAAGAAGTTTTTATACAATTATTAAAAAATATCGATATATTTGAAAATAATGATCATAAAAAATCATGGCTTATTTGTGTTACGCGAAATATTTGCAAAAATAAACTTAAGTCTTCATGGTTTAAGAAAAAAGAAGAGTTGATAGAAATGCCATATTATGATGAGTACAAAGATACTACTGTTCTCGATACTGTTATGAAGCTGCCAGTAAAATATAGAGAAATAATATTTTTGTATTATTATGAAGGATATAAGACAGCAGAAATATCAGAAATAACAAACCAAAAAGAATCAACGGTACGCTCATTATTACATAGAGCAAGAAATATTCTAAAAAAAACATTAAAGGAGGAATATGATTTTGAGTAAGAAGTACAAAGAACAAATGGATTCAGTTTTCATGAGTGAAGAAGTAAAAAATAGAATATTACATAATACTATTAATTCGGACAAGCAATTTGTAATTAAGAAAAATAATAAAAATAGATTATATAAAAGATCCATGGGAACACTTGTAGCTTGCCTAAGTATATTGATATGCATAAATTTAAGAGGATTTTTCTTAAAGATATTTGGTCTTGAAAATAATAAAAATACTAAGAATATAGAAATGAAGCACAATGAAGACTTAAATAATAATACAGAAAAGACAAATGCAGATAGTAAAGACTTAAATAAAAATACTAAGAAAGATACTATAAAAAATGAAAGCAATTCTCCTTCAAATGTTAAAAATGAAGATATAAAAAATAATGATAAATCTAATTCACCTTTGATTAAAAATTCAGATTCAAAAAATAATATTATAGAAATACCTGAAAAAGAAATTAGTGAAGCAAATGAATCTTTAAATGAAAATATTGAAAAACATGATAATAATAAGGAAACTGCAAAGAGTAAGGAAGTTGATACTTCTGAAAATAGTTCAGAAAAAAATGATGAAATATCTGTAGCTTCATATGATGCAGGATTAGAAAGAAGTATGTTAAAAGAAGAAGATTCTAATATTAAACAGGTAAATACAATAGAAGATGCTGAAAATGAAGTTGGATTTAAATTTAAAACGCTAAAAAATATTCCAGAAGGATTTAATATTGACAATATAAGCGTCATTTCTAACAATACAGTAAAAATAGATTATAAAACTGCTGAAAATGAACTAACTTTTACAATTGAAAATAATGCAGAAAATAAACCTGAAGAATATACTATATATCCATTTGAAAAGAAGATTAATATAAATGAAATAAGTGTAGCTGTAAAAGGATATGATAATAATTTAATTAATGAATCTAGTTGGACTGATGAAAATGCCTCATATTCTATTTATAGTCCAAATGGCATTAACGAAAATGATTTAATTGATATGATTAAGAGTATTAACTAAATGAACTATATGTTCATCTAATGGTTATAATTTTAAAAGTATAAAATTATAATTACTTATATATTATTCTAATAAAAATGAAGTATATGATGATTTAATATCAGTAATTTCATATGCTTCATTTTTGTTATTTAATGTTAATAAGCTTAGAAAAAACTAATATTTTATAACAATCACCTTAAAAATTTAACTTATTTAACAAAAGTTTAACATCTCTTTAACAATACTCCGATGAATAAAGTGCTATTATCAATTGAATGAAAATATTTAAATTTTTATTAAAACATTGTAAGGTATAAAGGAGGAGATAATATGGATATTATTATCATATTAAGTTTGTTATTTGCATTCGGAAGTTTAATTTGTGGGTTTATGTTGGAAGGTGGATCGCCAGCAGCATTGATTCAGATTTCGGCATTGATTATTGTTTTTGGAGGAACTTTTGGAGCAGTTGGGGTTTCGTGTTCTAGTAAAGTAGTAAAAAAATTTTTCAAGATCATGGGAATTGCTTTTAAAAAAAGAAATATCGATATAAAACAAAAAATAGAATATTTTCATAATCTATCTATAAAAACTAGAAAAGAAGGTTTATTATCACTTGAAGCAGAATCTACAAAGCCAGAGTTAGATCCTTTTATAAAAGTAGGATTACAACTGGTTACTGATGGTGTGGAATTAACAGAGCTAAGAAGCATATTAGAAACTAAGATAGAGCAAACATCTGAGCGTCATCAGTCAGGAATAGACATGTTTACTGCTGCGGGTGGATATGCTCCTACAATGGGTATAATAGGTACAGTTATGGGACTTGTACTAGTTGTTAGTAATTTAAGCGACCCAACAGTTTTAGGGCCTAAAATAGCATCTGCATTTATGGCTACATTATATGGAATATCATCAGCAAATTTACTATGGTTACCTGTAGCAAATAAACTAAAGGTATATGATAGGGAAGAAATAATTGAAAGAGAATTATGTTTGGAAGCAATATGCCTCTTACAACAAGGAATAAACCCTAATGTACTTGTAAGCAAACTACAAACTTTCTTAACAGATATAGAAGCAAATAAATTTAATATACAGTAGTTTAGAGGGGTGTTTTTATGAAAAAAAAAGAAGAAAAGCCTGAAAATAGTGAACGATGGCTACTAACATATTCAGATTTAATAACATTACTTATGGCACTTTTCGTTATACTGTACGCATCATCTAATGTGGATAGTAAAAAATATAAGCAACTATCAGATTCTTTTAGGCAAGCATTTTATGTAAGTGGAATATTCGAAAATTCTGGACCAAAAGGAGAAGATGTAATAGAAGGTGAGAGTGGCCCAGTTGTTGATAGCAATTTAGGAGAAGAGACTGAGGAAGAAAAACTAGAAGATGTTAAAGCACAAGTTGATAAAATTGTAGAAAACTCTGACCTTAAAGGAAGAATAACTACAGCAATTGAAGAAAGAGGACTTAGTATAAGTTTTAGTGATAATGTATTTTTTGATACTGGACAAGCTATACTTAAAGAAGATTTTAAGAATGATTTAATGTCAATATCAAAGGTATTAAATGAAATGGACAATTATATAAGAATCGAAGGGCATACTGATAATGTAATTATAAGTAATGAACTTTATCATTCAAACTGGCAGTTATCATCAATTAGAGCATCAAATGTTGCTGAATTTTTAGTTAGTGATGGAAATATAAATCCAAACAGAGTATCAGCAGTAGGTTATGGAGAATATAGACCATTACAATCAAATGACAGTGAAGATGGTAGAGCGCAAAATAGGAGAGTTGATATTGTTATATTGAATAGTAAATATAATGTATCAGAAACTAATGGTTAAAGAGTATTAATTTTATTTATAATGACTTATAAAAAAATATATATTATAAAAAACAAGCAGACTATATATAGGTTTGCTTGTTTTTTTATTCTAAATTAATATAAATATATAATAAAAAAATTTTATATAATTCAAACTTTTTTTAATAGTTATTTATCTATATAGTATAAACACTATATAAAATATGGTGCCAATTTATATAGCTAAATAATTATATTTATCAAAAGAGGAGGGGTAACTAAAATGAAAAATGATAATTACGAAAAGGTAGTACATTATATCTTAAATAATCAAGATAAGTTTTACCGTTTAGCTTATAGTTATACTAAGAATAAAGATTCATCACTTGATATAGTTCAGAATGCAGTTTGCATAGCCTTAGAAAAATATAATACTATAAAAAATATAGACTATATTAAAACATGGTTTTATAGGGTATTAGTTAATGAATGTTTAGCGTATATAAAGAAAGCTCAAAAGGAGCTTTTATACGAAAAAGAGAATGTAAAAAAAGATATATATCATGAGGAAGCTTATGATAAAGGAATTGAATTATATAATGCAATAGATAAATTATCAGAAGATATAAAAACAGTTATAATGCTTCATTATTATGAAGAAATGACTTTAAAAGAAATATCTGAAATAACAGATACAAATTTAAATACTGTGAAAACGCGATTATATTCTGGATTAAAAAAACTAAAACTTCTAGTTAAGGAGGTATGATTTATGAATGAATTAAAAGATGCAAAGAAAATATATGAATCCATTGAAATTCCTAATGAATTAAGTTTGATTATAGACAAATGCATAAAAAATGAAGAAGGAAAAAATAAGGTGGTCCCAATGAAAAAGAAGAACTATATAAAGTATTTAACAACCATTGCAGCAGCATTCGTATTAGCAATATTAATAGGAGTAAATACTAGTGAAGTATTTGCAGATACAATGCAAAATATACCCATTATAGGAAATGTAATGAAAGTATTAACAGTACGTTCATATGAAGATAAAAATAAAGATAGGAACATAAAAGTTGAAGTTCCAGCAATAGATTCAGAAAAAGCTAAAGATGTTAATAGTTTAATACAAGAAAAAATAGACAGCTATGTAAAAGAAGCTGATGAAAGAATACAAGAATATAAAAAGGCTTTCATAGCAACTGGCGGGACAGAAGAAGAATTTGCTAAGCATAACATAAAGGTTAATGTTGGATATGATGTAAAGTATCAAGATGAAGATATTGTTTCATTTGTAATAACAGGTACAGAAAGCTGGGTTAGTGCATATGGATTAAATAATTACTATAACTTAGATATAAAAAATAATAAAGAACTTACACTAAAAGATATTCTTGGTGATAACTATATAGAGATTGCAAATGAAAGCATAAAAAAACAAATGAAGGAAAAAAGTGAGGCAGATCCGAATATTGTGTATTTTTCTGAAGAAAAAGGAGGCTTCACTTCTATTGATGAAAATACAAAGTTTTACTTAAATTCATCAAAAAATCCTGTAATTGTATTTGATAAGTATGAAGTTGCACCTGGATTTATGGGAATGCAAGAATTTGAAATAACAAAATAAAAGAATAGATTTAATACTACTAATAAAAATATATCTGCTAATTAATATAAAGTTGTATTTAATCCAGAAAAAATCATTATTTCAGATCAGTTTGAAGTAGAAGTTAATTTAGATTTTAAAAAAAGATTTTATAAAAAATAAGAAATGCTTAAATATTTATAAATTTAAGCATTTCTTATTTTCTATGTAATTACTTATATTTTATAAATTTATCAAATTCTAAAGATATTTGAATTATTCAACTTATATTAAAAAGTTAAAACAGTTATTAGACAAACAATCCCAAAAACTTTGTGCTGCTAAAGATAAAGAAAAATTTTTATTTGAAATCATAATTATATGTCTTTTAGGAAGCGGAGGAAGTGAATCAATTTTCACTAATGCACCTGTCTTAACCTCTTTAGAGACAAATTCTTCAATGGTACATGAAACGCCTAAGTTTAATTTGGTAAGCTCAATTAATAAATCCATATTGTCAATTTCCATTGTAGGATTCAATTCTACAGAATTTATTTTAAAGAAACTATCTAAATACATTCTCGAAATATTATGTTTTTCTAATAAAGTAAGTGATGATAATTTAGCTAAATCGTTAAATGTATTAATATTCTTATATTCTGAAAATTCTGGACCAGAGACAAATATATCATGAATTTCATATAATCTTTTATAATTAAATTTCTCATATGATACTAAATTGCTTACTATTCCAATGTCTATTATATTGTTTTCAATTAATTTTAATGTTTCTTGAGCACTTTTGTTTATTATAATTATTTTTATATTAGGATATAAACTTATAAAATTCTTTAATCTTGGAACTAAATAATGTTTTCCAAGAGTAGTACTGACGCCAATTTTTATATTTCCAGTTTCTCGAGTTTTTAATTTATCAATTAATTTTTCACATCATTTAAGCTTGTTAAAGCTTTTTCTACATATTCTAAGAGATATGCTCCTTCTTTTGTTAAGGCAACACCTCGTGAATTGCGGTAAAACAGTTTTATAGAAAGCATTTCTTCAAGTTTTTTAATACTTTTACTAACTGCAGGCTGACTTATAAAAAGCTTGTCAGCTGCCTCAGAGATATTGTGGCATTTTGCAACTGTATAGAAAATTTTATAGTATTCTAAATTAATGTTCATATAAGGCTCCCTCACATTATAATGTATAACCATAAGTTATACATTATATGAATTATTGATATTTCTATTATACCAATAATATGTATAAGATTGTATTAATGACTAATAATGAGTATGAAAAATCATATAAAACATTTAGACGAACTAACTAAATTAACGCTTATGCAGAAAGGTATTTAAAATGTGAATATAATTGATAATAAAACCGCACATAATTCAAAAGAATATGATAGAAATATATATAAAACAATTCAATATTATGAATTGTTTTATAAAGAAACTATTGATTTAGTACAATCATATAAGAATGACTGTGAAATATGGCTTGATACAGGATGTGGTACAGGTAATTTTGTAGAAATTGCAAATAATATATTTAAGAATACTAAATTTATTTTAAGTGATTGCAATGATAATATGATTAATATAGCAAAGAATAAATTAAAAAATTTTTCTGATAGAATTGAAGTTATATCAGGATGTTCTTCTGAAAATTTAAAAAATACTATAAATAGATGTGTTGATGTAGTTACAGCAATTCAAGTACACCATTATTTAAATCGGCAGAGATGTGAAGAAGCAACTAAAAATTGTTATGAAATATTGAAAAAGGGAGGGATATATATAACCTTTGAAAATATTAAACCATTAAGTGATAAAGGAATTGAAATAGGGTTAAATAGGTGGGCTGAATGTCAGCTAAATTCTGGAAGGAGTAAAGAGATAGTTGAGAATCACAAAAAGCGATTTGATAAAGCATATTATCCTATTACTATATTAGATCATATAGCCTTATTAAGGAAAGCTGGATTTAAATATTGCGAAGTATTTTTTGTTTCACAAATTCAGGCTGGATTTTATGCAATAAAATAAGCATTAATAATACAAGTTTATAAAATTATATATGTTTAATAAATAATAAAAGAATAAGAGGATTGATCTTATTCTTTTATTATTTAAAGTTTTGAAAATACTTAGTATTAGGCTTTATAAAAAAAATTTAAATTAAAAAAAGTTTTATGAAAACATTGACAATACATATACGTATAAGTTATTATGTATTTACAACATATACGTATATGTAAAAGAAGGGGGAGAAGGTTATGATAAATTATAACAATGATGTTAAACAATTATTAGAGTATATCGGTGGAAAAGAAAATATAGGTGCAGTATCTCACTGTGCGACAAGAATGAGATTTGTATTAAATAACACTTCTTTAGCTGATGAAGATAAAATTAAAGCAATAAAGTCTGTTAAAGGTACATTTACTCAAGCAGGACAATTTCAAGTTATTATAGGGAACGATGTAGCCAATTTTTATAACGAGTTCACAAAAGTTGCAGGCGTAGAAGGAGTTAGTAAAGAGAGTGTTAAGGATGCTGCTAAATCAAATATGAACTTCATTCAAAAAGTTATGGCTAATATAGCAGAAATATTTGCACCATTAATACCAGCAATAATCGTTGGAGGTCTTATATTAGGATTTAGAAATATAATTGGTGAAATCAAAATGTTTGAAGATGGCACAAAAACATTGATAGAAATATCTCAATTTTGGGCAGGAGTTCATAGCTTTTTATGGTTAATAGGAGAAGCCATATTTCACTTCTTACCTGTAGGAATAACATGGGCTGTAACAAAAAAGATGGGGACAACACAAATACTTGGTATAGTTCTTGGTATTACTTTAGTATCACCCCAGCTTTTAAATGCTTATTCAGTTGCAGGTGCAGAAAGCATTCCTTATTGGGATTTTGGCTTTGCAAAAGTAAATATGATTGGATATCAAGCACAAGTAATACCAGCAATTCTTGCAGGCTTTGTATTAGTATATCTTGAAAGAGCTGTTAGAAAAATAGTACCTGATTCTATTTCAATGATTTTAGTTCCATTTCTAGCATTAGTGCCAACTGTATTAATAGCTCATGTTGTACTTGGACCTATAGGTTGGGCAATAGGAGCATGGGTTTCTAAAATTGTTTATGGTGGACTAACTTCATCATTTGGAAGTATATTTGCAGCAGTATTTGGGTTCCTTTATGCACCACTTGTTATAACAGGATTACACCATATGACTAATGCAATAGATCTTCAACTCATGGCTGAATTTGGTGGGACATCTTTATGGCCAATGATTGCTTTGTCAAATATCGCTCAAGGTTCAGCAGTTTTAGCAATGATTTATCTTCAAAGAAAAAATGAAGAAGCAAAACAGATTTCAATTCCAGCATGTATTTCAGCATATTTAGGTGTAACTGAACCAGCTTTATTTGGTATAAATCTTAAATATAGATTTCCATTTCTAGCAGGAATGACAGGTTCAGCGGTAGCAGCAATTGTATCAGTTTCAAGTGGAGTTATGGCAAATTCAATTGGGGTTGGAGGTATTCCAGGAATTCTTTCAATTCAACCTAAACATATGTTAATGTTTGCTATATGCATGATAATAGCAATAGTTGTCCCTTTTATATTAACAGTAGTATTAGGTAAGAAAAAATTAGTTGAATAAAAAATAATATAAGTTAACAGTATTTAATCCAAATTAATATTAACTATAAATTTAAAAGGAGGAATTTGCAGTATGAAAGACTTTAAAAAAAGTACTGTATATCAAATATATCCTAAATCATTTAATGATTCAAATGGAGATGGAATTGGAGATTTAAACGGAGTAATTGAAAAGCTAGATTATTTAAGCGAATTAGGTATTGATTATATTTGGCTTACTCCTTTTTTCGTATCACCACAGATTGATAATGGATATGATATAGAAGATTATTATAATATAGATCCTATTTTTGGAACAATTGATGATTTTGACAATCTTGTATTAGAGTGCAAAAAAAGAAATATTGAAATAATGCTTGATATGGTATTTAATCATACATCAACAAAACACAAGTGGTTTAAAAATGCACTTAATGGAGATCAAAAATATAAAGATTTTTATATTTTTAAAAAAGGTATTAATGGAAAGGAGCCAACTAACTGGCAATCAAAATTCGGTGGTAGTGCATGGGAATACGTAGAAAAATTTAATGAATATTATTTACATTTATTTGATAGGACACAAGGAGATTTAAACTGGGAAAATGAAGAAGTAAGAAATGAGATATATAAAATCGTTACTTTTTGGATTAATAAGGGAGTTAAAGGATTTCGTTTAGATGTTGTAAATCTCATTTCAAAACCAGAAAAATTTGAAAATGATCAGATTGGAGATGGAAGAAGATTTTATACGGATGGGCCTAAAATTCATAAATATTTGAAAGAATTAAACAAAAATACATTTGGTAAATATGAGGACATAGTAACAGTAGGAGAAATGTCTTCAACATCAATTGAGAGTTGCATAAAGTATACAAATCCTAAAGAAAAGGAACTGTCAATGGTCTTCAATTTCCACCATTTAAAAGTCGATTATGATAAAGGTGATAAATGGACATTAATGGATTTTGACTTTAAAAAATTGAAATCACTTTTTAAATCTTGGCAAGAAGAGATGGAGAAAGGAAATGGATGGAACGCACTGTTTTGGTGCAACCATGACCAGCCAAGAATAGTATCTAGATTTGGGAACACTGATAAATATCATAAAGAAAGTGCAAAGATGCTTGCAACTACAATGTATATGATGAGAGGAACACCTTATGTTTACCAAGGAGAAGAAATTGGAATGACTAATCCAGACTTTGATTCAATAGAGCAATATAGAGATGTGGAATCAAAAAATTATTTTAAAATCTTACAAAAATCAGGAATTGACGATTCCAAAATATATAGAATATTGAATAGTAAATCAAGAGATAATTCTAGAACTCCAATGCAATGGGATGATAGTAAAAATGCTGGATTTTCAGGTGCAGACCCATGGATACCTGTAGGTAAATCTTATAAATCAATAAATGTAGAAACAGCGCTTAAAGATAAAAATTCTATTTTCTATCATTATAAAAAACTTATAAAGTTAAGAAAAGAATATGATGTTATTTCATACGGATCGTTTAAAATAATTCTAGAAAATCATGATAAAGTGTTGGCTTATACTAGAAAATTAGAAAATACCGAACTTGTAATACTTAATAATTTTTACAGTGAAAATACTGAAGTAATTTGGGATGAAAGTGTAACATTTGATAATAGCAAAATATTGCTGTCTAATTATAGTGACAGTATAAATCTTCAGAAAAAAATTATTCTTAGACCATATGAATCTGTAGTATATATTCTTGAGAAATAATACGATAATATGTTAAAATGTTTTTGGTGATGTAAATGGCTAGTAAGTATTTTAGCATATATAATGAAATAGCAAATAAGATTGAAAATGGAATATATCAAGCAAATGATGAAGTTTCTTCTGAAAGCGAATTAATGAAAGAGTATAATGTATCAAGAGATACTGCAAGAAAAGCACTAATATTACTTGAGGAAAATGGTTATATTCAAAAAATTAAAGGAAAACGTTCGTGCGTATTGGATATAAATAAATTTGATTTTCCAGTATCAGGGGTCATTAGTTTTAAGGAAATTGCGCAAAAGATGGGTAAAACTTACACTATAGTGGATGAATTAAGTTGCATTATTCCAAATGATCGTATATTGAATAAATTAGAATTATCTCCAACAGATAAAGTATGGAGAATAATCAGATCTAGAGTAATAGACGATGAAAGAGTTATATTAGATAAAGATTATTTGGTTGAAAAATATGTTGAAAATATTACAGAAGAGATTTGTAAAGATTCAATATATGCTTATGTAGAAGGGGAATTAGGACTTAAAATTGCATATGCAAAAAAGGAAATAACAGTTCAATTTGCTACAGAAGAAGATAAAAAATATTTAGATTTGAAAAAATTTGATATGGTTGTAGTTGTAAAAAGCTATACGTATTTAGATGATACAAGTTTATTTCAATATACCGAATCTAGACATAGACCAGATAAATTTAAATTTGTTGACTTTGCACGAAGAAAAAAATAAGTATAGAGGACTCTTAACTAAACAAGAATATAGTTTAAGTTAAGAGTCTTTTTATTAATGTACATAAATCGTAATTGTTAGAAGTGAACTCTAATAAGCCAAAATCTTATATTCTTATCGCTCCAACCTAAATCCCAAGGGACATCGTTTCTATCAGTGTTATGACATGTAACAAGTGAATATCCTTTAGAATCAGCACCAGTAACTACAGAAATGTGCGTAATATCGCCTTTCTTTTCATATGCTACAAAATCTCCAGGAAGAAGCTTATATGAAGCTTTATAAACGTCATTATAACTGCCTTTAGCTATAACCGAAGCTCTACCACTATAGAGCATGTAATTTGTGAATTTATCAGCATTTACCCAAGGTGTAGTAGCACATCGTTTTTGTTTATCATAATTCCAAGCTCCAGTATATTTAAATTTTCCACCTTCATGAAGAATTTGAGAGGCAAAGTTAGCACAGTCGCCTCCATCACTGTTAAAATTTTTATATTCTTTATTGTATTTATAGAATTCTTCTTTATTTTCTGAAACTCCACAATATTCTTTTGCATATTTTATAGCATCTTTTCTTCTTTCATCGATGTTACTTAAATCTCTATATTCCTGTGTAGCTATATATTCTCTAATAGAACCTGCTTTAATATTATCTAAGCATAATGAATCAGCAAAAGGGTCCTTATACCATTCTTTTGTTATTATCCATTCACCATTATTTTTAGAAAGTGATATACAGTGATAAGTACCTATTCTAGATATATTTTCAACACTTGGATCATCCATATAAGCATACTTATAAGCAGTATTACAAAATATAGAAAAAGTAGCTTTATCATCTTTAACTTTTGAATTTTTACTTATAACTATAGTAGGAGATATATCAATAAATTTAACACCTTGCTTTTCAGCCCAGTTATTTATATACTTTACTTTTCTTTCCTCATATTCATAAGCCCATTGGCCATATTTTGTACTTGTATCGTATAAACAGCATATACAATCTAAATCTTGATTTAAGATTGCCTTACTTTTTACTAAAAAAATATTTTCTATAAATGTATTTAGTTCTTCATTTTTGCAATCACAGTTATCTTTTTCACAATTATCAGAGCCTTGTTCATTATTAATAAGAAAGCTATCTAACTTACAAGGTTCATTAGAATTTATAGAAAAGGTATTTATATATTCTTTATTATTAAAATAAAATATAGCTATTATAGTAATAAACAGTATAAAAAGTGATATGATTTTTTTAAATTTAGGCTCAAACATACTTACAACCTCTTTCTTATTAGTAATAGTGCTTATTCTAAAGCGTTTTCAATGATTTCTATACATTTTTTTGTATATTCATCATCTGTAGGTGCACCCTCATACCACTTATTATTTTCATCATATTCAGAAAAAAATTTAGCTTTCAAAATTATTTCAGGTCTATATTCAAAATGTAATATATCAAAATATCCCCATTTTCCACCCCATATAAAATTATTTTCTTCAAATACTTTAACTAATTCCTCAGGATATTCATTTATGCGTTTCTCTCCATTTTCTTTAGAACTCCATTTCCAATAATCTTTTTTATCACTTTTTAGGTCTATAGCAATTCCAAAACTATGAGGACTTAATCTATTAGTGCCTGAAATAAGTCTATAATTGAATGTTCCGCTACCAGGATAAAGAATATTTGAAATTTTACCATCAGTTTTTGAAAGTTCTAAAAGTTCTTTTAAAGCATTATCAAGTGCAATATTAGCGCTATTGCAGCTGTTAAACTGATAATTTGCATATCCACATTTTAAATTGACTAAATTTTTCTCTATTTTTTGCTTGCTGTTTCCATACACCTCTTCTAAAAGTGCATAGTTTCTACATCTTCCTGGATTAAAATCTTTATCCATTAATACTGTATTTTTATTTAATGGATAATACTCTTCTAGTACATCCTGAAGATCAGAATTCGCAAATTTTTCTTCCTGTGTTTTTTCTAATTTATCATCATATAGGATCTTCTTTCCAGATTTAAAAACACAATATATTTTATTATCTTCTTTTTCTATGTTTGTTATGTGTTTTGGATATGAAAGCATTAAAATTAAAAGATCCTGTTTTGCTTCTACATTATAATTTTTCTTAACATCTGAATATGATGGACTTATATTTATATTAAAAATAATTAAAAAAGTCATTAAAAATAATATAATCTTTTTTATGTTAACCACCACCTTTAAAAATCATTATTTTAGTGATAGTTTAACCTTTTATCTAACAAATATGTGATTGGTAAAAATCAGATATATTTTGAAAATTAATTAAATACTACGAAAATAATAGGTATAATTAAAATATTTATAAATTGTGTTTGTCAGTGAATTTAAAATACCAAGAATAATGACTATAACCTAAAAAGAAATAATTTCATGTGATAATAGATATCCTATTGGCACAATTGGAAGACAACAAAAAGATTATGTTACTTTTAACTTCTTCTGTCTTCAAAAACATACATATACACTATTGGTTAAAAATAGATTCTAATGTTATAATATTAACGTAATTACAATTTTGAAAATATATATTGTTTTTTAATAAAATAACAGTATAATATACTTATATGGTAATTATTGTAAAATATAAATATGTAATTACTTTTATACTTATGTTAAAAGGAGGCTGTACAAAGAATAAAATGTTAAAAAACAATACGTGATAGGGGGGCTTTAAGATGACATATGAATCATTTAAAAGCAGCAAAATTTTTAAAAGTCTTATGATTTTTTCTTGTACTTTATTTATTGTATGTTTTGCTTTAACGAGTAAAGGGACAATCGCTTTAGCTAAGACACTTGATTCAACAAATTTTGAAGATTATACTTTGACACTTGAAGAAAGAGGAGATTATAAAGAAAAACTTGTAGGATCAGATTTTAATTTAAAATTTGATGAAGAAAATAAAGTAGCATATTTTAATGAAAATCTTCTTAAAGAATGTGTAAATAATTTAAATTGCGTTAATCAAAAAGTGCTTATAAAGGCACAAAATGCCCGATTTGAATATGAAAATAACAAGTATGTTATAGTTAAAGAAGTTCAAGGTAATGAAGTAGTGAAAGACTATTTATATGAAAAAATAGTTAATGCAATTAAAAATGGAGACAAGACTTTAAATCTAGAAGAAGAGGGATGTTATATATTACCTACACTCACAAGTGATTCAGAAAGTATGAAATCAACTCTAGCATTACTAAATAAGTATGCTTCTACTAAAATAACATATAATTTTGCAGGTAAAACTAAATATGTAGATGGTTCTGTAATAAAAGACTGGATTTCAGTTGATGGAAATAATAATGTTACAATTAACGAAAGCAGAGTAAAAGGCTTTGTTGACTACATGGCATATATATATTCTACAGAACTTGGAAAAACAATTGTAGTGTCTGGCGGTAGCAATGGAAATAATAATAGCTGGTCTATAGATAGTGCAGCCGAAACAAAAGCTTTAATCAATCACATTAAATATGGACAAGTATTATCTAAACACCCAGCATACAAGCAAAATGCATCTGGATCTTATTTTAGCAATGTAGGAAATACTTTTGTAGAAGTAGATATAACAAAACAACATATTTGGTATTATAAAAATGGGTATTTAGTAACTCAAGGTGATATAGTTACAGGAAACTTATCAGTATCAGGATGTGCAACTCCAACCGGAGTATACTCACTTAATTTTAAGCAAAGAGACACTAAGCTTATTGGACAAGATTATGAATCACCAGTAAGTTATTGGATGCCATTTATAGGCAATAGCATAGGTCTTCATGATGCAAGCTGGAGATGGCAATTTGGTGGTGAGATTTATAAAACAAATGGATCACATGGATGTGTAAATTTACCTTATAATGTTGCTCAAACAATATATGACAATATATTACCAGGAACTAAAATATTAGTACATTATTAATATTTTGTGAAACTGTAATCAGATTACTTAAAAGTTTTTCTGATTACAGTTTTTTTATTTTAATCAATTTTGTAAAACACGTTATTTATTATACAGTAAAACGTTTAGAGTATATTTTAACATTTAATAAATTGGGACATAAATATTCTAAATAGTGATATAATTACTCTATACTGTGTTTAGATTGATAATTGTTCTTAGATAAAATTTGAAGAGGTATAGACGATATGAAGAATGCGATAAGAATTTTTAAACGTGATATGAAAAATATTTTTACAAACGTAATTGCAACAACCATAGTTATTGGACTTATGATAGTTCCCTCCTTATATTCATTAGTGAATATAAAAGCATGTTGGGATCCTTATGCAAGTGAAAGCACATCGAATATTAAAATTGCTGTAGTTAATGGGGATAAAGGGACAACCTTTCATGATCAAGAAATAAATGTGGGAAATAAAATAATTGATAATTTAAAAGAAAATGATAAAATCGGATGGACATTTGTTGATAAGGAAACTGCTAAAGATGGACTTATTAAAGAAAAATATTATGCAATGATAGAAATACCAGAAGACTTTTCAAGCGATGTTATCTCAGTGACAGAAAAAAAAGTAGTAAAACCTAAACTCATTTATACTGTAAATGAAAAGAAAAATGCAATTGCTCCTAAAATAACCGATTCCGGTGTTAAAACATTAAAACAACAGGTTAGCGAAAATGTAACTAAAACAATTTCAGGTATAATAATTAGAGTATGTAATGATATTGGAGTTGATATTGAAAATAATAGACCTGAACTTAGAAGAATAGTTGACGCAGTATATGAATTAGACGAAAACATGCCAGAAATAGAATCAATTTTAGATGCCTCTATTGAAGGGACTGTAAATGGTTCTAAGCTGAATGATGATTTAGAGTCACTTATTCCAAGCATATCAGACACTCTAGATGCAACTGATATTTTCATTGATAATATGAAAGAAAATTTAGATACAATTGAAGGTAATTTAAGTGATGATTCTGTTGTTGTAAAAGAGAATTTAGTGGAATCAGAAAGATTATTAGATAATCTAAGTATAGAACTTAATAATATTGATGAAAACATCATACCTGAAGTTTATAAAAAATCACTATTAACAGGTGCTGATGTTACTTCAGCGAGCATTGAAAGTGCACAGGAATTAAAATCAAACCTAAAATCAATGAAAAAATTTATAAATAAATTAAGTAAAATTGAATTACCAAAACCTTCTTATGATGAAGAAACTCAAACCTCAGAAGAAATTGAAAAACTAAAAAGTGAATATAAAAAACAAACTCAGGTGTTAAAGGATCTTCAAAAAAACTTAAAAGATACAAGTAACACAATAGATAATGTTATTAATAGATTAGACTTTATCGAAGATAAATTAGATATATTATCAAATAGAATTGATGCTGATCTTGATGATATTGAAAATGGTAAAAAATTAGATACCCAATCACTTACTGATACAAGAAAAGTAGTAGATGAAATGCATACATTACTTAGTGATTTAATAGATAGTTATGATTCTGAAATTGTAAATGGCGTATCTAAAACCTTTGATGAGGCAAATAATGTTATAGATAATGTATCATATGTACTTAATCAAAGCAGAGATACACTCCCAGATCTTGAAGATCTGACTAATACATTAAGAAACGTATTAAATTTATCAAATGACGAATTAATGAAAGTAAAAGATAAATTTCCTGATATGAAGGCAGATTTACATAAAATGGCTGATAAGCTTAGAGAATATGATGATGACGATAAACTTGATGAAATATTAGATATTATCACAAATGGATATGAAGATCAAAGTAATTTTTTAGCTAACGCTGTAGAACTTGAAGATAATAGATTGTTCCCTTGGCCTAATTATGGTTCAACTGTCACACCGTTTTATACAGTATTATGCTTATGGGTTGGTGGATTATTATTGTCGTCATTGCTTTCAACAGATGCAAAAGATTTTGATGATGGTACTGAAATTAAACCTTATGAAAGATATTTTGGAAGATTATTTTTATATTTATTTATAGGAGTATTTCAAGCCCTTGTAGCTACTGGAGGAGCTCTTGTATTATTAAAGAGTTATTGTTTACATCCAATCATGGTTCTATTTTACTCAGTATTTGTATCGTTTGTATTTATAACAATAATTTATACTGCAACTAGCCTATTTAGGAATGTTGGAAAAGTTATAGCAATAGTATTATTAGTATTGCAGGTTGCAGGATCTGGTGGTAATTTCCCAATAGAAGTTGCTCCTAAATTTTTCAGAACCTTATTCCCATTTCTTCCATTTACTTATGCCATAGGAGGAATGAGACAAATTATGGCGGGAATAGTATATGAGATTTTAATTAAAGACATTATTATTCTTTTAATATTTGCAATTGTATCAATAATATTGGGAGCAACATTAAAGAAATTTATAAATGATAAAATTAATTATTTTACTAAAAGACTAGGAGAAAGTGGAATAGTTGGTCACTAATTTTTATTTAAAAGAGGTGTAAATTATGAAAGGAAAATTTTTATTATCAATATTATTAATTGTTTCCAGTTTGTCATTTATAGGATGCAATATGGAGGATGATCATGTAACAAAACTTAGTAAGCCTGATGATGATGAATTATCAAGCGAATCAATAGATGAAGCTTATGATAATGAAGATATTCAAGATTTCCTTGAAAAATTAAATAGTAAGCCATCAGAAATAGCTGATAAATTAGATGAAGCTGATAGCGACGCAACAAGAATTTTAAATGAAGTAAGTGAAAAAGCTGATGAATTAAGTGATATTATAAATAGAGCAGATTTTGAAGGGAAAAGTGAAGAAATAAAGGATAAATTTGATGAAATCTCAGATGAACTTGATGAACTTCAAGATAATGTTGATGATGCTAAAGATAGAAAAGATTCTTATGATAATCCTGTTAATAAAGAGGATTTAACTGATACGTTAGATGAATTTCAAGCTCATATGGATAATTTAGAAAGAGCTATTAGCAGACTAGGAAGCCAATGGAGGGATTAAAAATGATAAATAGAAGTAAAAAAACTATAGCAATTTTATTAAGTTTATTAACAATTAGCAGTGTGACTTATAATGCTGCATTTTATAAACCAGTATATGCAGCAGAAAGCTCAAATAATATAGGCATAACGTATACTGAAGATCAAATAACTACTATGTTAAGTGGGTATTTAGAAAGTTATTTAAAAGATGAATATAGTAAAAAGTATGATGATGTTTATTTAGTTAAGATAGATATTACAAAGTCAAAAACAATACCAATTAAAAGTGATAAGATTAGTGAAATTACTTTATATGGATATGGTGTGTTAAACAGCAAAATGGAGATGATTGGCAAAGGATATATAGTTGGTGGTAAAGCAGCTTATGCATTAAAAGAAGCTGGTAAAGACCCAATATATATTCAAGCAGATAAATTAGATCTTAAAACTCTCGAACAATTAAAAAGCATTCTAGAGGAGAAAATTCATTCTATAGAAGGTAAAATTGATGGAATATTAAGTGATATTAAAGGAACTATAGGTGGAATCAAAGATACTGTAAGTGATTTAAGCGATTCATTGTCAGATTTAAGTGATTCATTAAATGATAAAAGTGACGATGTAGATGATGCTTGGGACAAAGTATTTGATAGATTTGATAATGATGAAGGCTGGGGGAAAAGAGATGGCTATATCTATTATTATGATGAAGATGGGATAAGCTTAAAAGGTGTTCAAAAAATTGATGGAAAAACTTATTATTTCAATAGAATAGATGGTGCTATGGAAACTGGCTGGCAGATTGTTGATGGTAAGAGATGCTACTTTGACAAAGAAGAAGGCTATCAAGTATTTGACACTTTAATAGAAGATGGTGAAGATAAATATTATGTTGGCGCAGATGGTGCTGCATTGAAATCTGAGTGGGCAACTTATAATGGCAAAAACTATTACTTTAAAGCAAATGGTAAAGCTGCAACATCATGGATTAAAATAGGTGATTATTGGTACTATTTTGAAAATGATGGTTCTATGGCAACATCAGCATGGAAATATAGTAAAGATAAATGGTACTACCTAAAAGATAATGGAGCTCTTGCAACTGATTGGCTTTATATTAATGGTGGATGGTATTGTTTCTCAGATCCTTCAGGAGCTTTAAAGACTGGATGGTTTAGAAAAGATGGAAATTGGTATTATTCTGATAGTAATGGAAAAATGAAAACAGGATGGGCTTGGTCAAGTGATGGATGGTGCTATTTAGATGATACAACTGGTAAGATGAAGAAAAATGAATGGGTAACTGTTGACGGAAAGAAATATTATTTCAATGTAAATGGAATAATGACTACTGGAAAGAAATATATTAATGGAGAAAAATATATATTTAATTCTGATGGTAGTTTAGCATAAAATCAATAGATGTTACTGATTGATTATTTTATGAATATAAAATAATTTCATATGGGACTTTGAAGCGATAGCATTTGTAGGGTATCTCTCTTTGTGGAGGTACCCTTGTTAATGCTCTGAAAATTATATACCTGTACCTGTATACCAATTAGAGAATAAGTTGGCTCAATAGCTATATTAATAGGTCTTAAAAACTTAAATTTGTTATTGACGTTTAAATTAGATATAATACAATTGATAATACAAATCAAATATTACAAAGAATATTTACTAATGAAAATATATTCTAATAATTATGTTTAAAATAATATTTATATATTGTAATATACGATTAATAGTTAGTATTAAAATTATAAAATAATATTTAAATTGATTTACTTAAGAAACGTGTATAAGCTAAAAGCTTTAGAGGAAAGGAGGATAAAATTAAATGAAAAGAATTAATATTTTAAGTGAAGATACAGCAAATAAGATTGCAGCTGGGGAAGTTGTTGAAAGACCTTCTTCTGTGGTAAAAGAGTTAGTTGAAAATTCAATAGATGCCAATGCTAAAAATATATTAATAGAAGTTGAAGAAGGTGGAATATCCTTAATGAGAGTCATAGATGATGGTGATGGCATATATAAAGATGATATGACTAAAGCATTTCTGCCTCATGCAACAAGTAAAATAAAAGAATCAGAAGATATATATAATATAAGTACACTAGGATTTAGAGGGGAAGCACTACCTTCTATAGCATCTGTATCTAAGGTTAATTTAAAATCTAAGCAAGAAGAAAGTGGATTTGGATATGAAATATCAATTGAAGGTGGAGGAATATCCGATGTAACTGAATGTGGTATTAATAAAGGTACGATAATAGAAGTACGAGATTTATTCTACAATGTACCTGCAAGAAAGAAATTTTTAAAAACAATATCTAAAGAAGGTTCTCTTATTAATGATATAGTTACAAGAATTGCGCTTGCTAATCCAGATGTAAGTATAAAATTGTATAATAATGGTAAAAAAATAATACATACTTTTGGAAACGGAGATATAAAAGATGTTATAAGAACTATCTATGGTAGAAATATAAGTGAAGATATTATTTATTTTGAAGATACTTCAGATTTAGTAACTATACATGGATATGTAGGCAGAGAGGATATAGCAAGAGGTTCAAGAAATAATCAAAGCACATTTGTAAATAAAAGATATATAAAAAATAAGTCTCTTGCAGTTGCAGTAGAGCAGGCTTTTAAATCATTTTCAACGGTAAATAAATTTCCATTCTTTATTTTATATATTGAAATATATCCTGAGTATGTAGATGTTAATATACATCCAACAAAAGCAGAAATAAAATTCAATGATGAAAGAATGATATTTGGTAAAATATTTAATGCAGTACATACAGCTCTTAAAAATGATGTATTCGATGATTTTGCAATAAAAGAAGAAGAAGAAACTTTTAAAGAAACCTCTAAGATTCCTTCATTTGAAGAAATAGCTTTTAAAATAAAAGAAGAAGAAGAGAAAGTTAAAATTGCAAGCAATATTGCTAAAGAAGTAATGGATGGTGGCAAGATATTAAATGTAAATTTATCTTCTGAAAAGCCTAAAGAAGAAATAAATATACCGGTTGATTTGAAAACAAATTCAGAATCTTATGCCTCTGCACAATTTCCAGTAGAAACTACTTTTCATGAAAAATATGATTCAAAAAACAATATAAGTAGTGAAGGATATACAGCTATAGATTTAAAAAAAGAAGAAAATATATATTCTGAAGAATCTAAAAATATAAATAATGTTAGTAACTCTACTATTAATGAAGTAAAATTTGCTAAGTTTCCGCCTATAACAATCATAGGTCAATATAATAAGACCTATATATTAGGTGAATATGACAGTACTCTTTATATGATAGATCAGCATGCAGCACATGAAAAAATACTTTTTGAAAAATACTTAAAGGAAATTGAGAATGGTGATATAGTAATTCAGCCTCTTATGGTACCAACTATTATAGACTTAACAATAGACGATTATTCATATTATGAAGAAAATATAAAAGTTTTCAAAGAAGCAGGCTTTGTTTTAGAAGAATTTGGTGGTACATCACTTGCATTAAAGGAAGTTCCTTATTTTCTTGGGAGACTTAATGCTAAAAAGCTATTCTTAGAAATACTTGATAACTTAAAGAATTTAGGTAACGGAAAAACAAGTGAAGTAAAGCATAATGCAATTGCTACAAAAGCATGTAAAGCTGCTGTTAAAGGAAATGATAAGTTAGAATTTAATGAAATGATTAAACTAGTTGAGGAACTTAGATATATAGATGATCCATTTCATTGTCCACATGGAAGACCTGTAATAGTTAAGTTTACAAGTACAGATATAGATAAAAAATTCAGACGAATAGTATAAGAAATGAAAGGATGTAATAATGAAACAGAAATTATTAGTTATCGCTGGACCTACAGCTGTAGGCAAAACTGAGCTTTCAATAAGACTTGCAAAAGAATTAAATGGAGAAATAATTTCAGCTGATTCAATGCAGATATATAAGCATATGGATATTGGTTCTGCTAAAGTAAGTGAAGAAGAAATGGATGGAATAAAACATTATTTAATAGATGTTATAAATCCAGATATTCCTTTTTCAGTTGCTGATTTTAAGGAATATGGTGAAACAGCACTTAAAGAGATTTTAAATAAAGCTAAATTACCAATGATAGTTGGAGGAACAGGTCTTTACATAAACTCATTAACATGTAACATGACTTTTACTGAGGCAGAAAAAGATGATGAATATAGAGAATATTTAGAGAAACTAGCAATAGAAAAAGGCAATGAATATATACATGAAATGTTAAAAAAGTGTGATATTATAAGCTATAATGAAATACATGCAAATAACAGAAAAAGAGTTATTCGTGCTTTAGAAGTATTTAAACTTACAGGAAAGCCGTTTAGTTCTTTCAATGCTGGAGATGATTTTTATAATAGTAATTATGATATATATTATTATGTTTTAACTATGAATCGTGAAAAGCTATATGAAAGAATTAATAAGCGTGTAGATATTATGATGGAAAGAGGACTTCTTGATGAGTGTATAAAGCTTAAAAATATGGGGTATACTTCACATATGCAGTCAATGCAAGGTATAGGTTATAAAGAAATACTGTATTACTTAGAAAATAAAATATCATTAGAAGAAGCGGTAAATATGATAAAACAAGGATCTAGAAATTATGCTAAAAGGCAATTAACATGGTTTAGACGTGATAAAAGATGTGTATTTTTAGATAAAGATATTATGAGTGATGATGAAATAGTTATCAAAATTATTAATGACATTATTCATAACTAGAGTTATAATAATGATATATGGTTATTTACGGAGGTGTAGATTTTGGTCAATAAAACACAAAATAATTTACAAGATATTTTCTTAAATAATGCAAGAAAAAATAAAATTCAAGTTATCATTCATTTATTAAATGGATTTCAATTAAAAGGTTTTGTAAAAGGTTTTGATAACTTTACAGTAGTGTTAAATTGTGATGATAAGCAAATGTTAATTTATAAACATTCAATTTCAACTATTACACCTTTTAAACCTATTTTATTTACAGAAAATGAATAAAAAAACATTGATAAATAGGCATATATGCCTATTTATTTTTGGGTGAAAAACAAAATAAGGAGAAGAAAAAACATGCTAAAAATTACTGAAGATTTCTTAATTAATAACTATAAAATAAGTGATAGGGCCTTAGAAATATATAGACAGGCATTAAGTGATATTGAAAAAGACTTGCAGTCATATGATGATGTAAGAGAATTTAATCAATTGAAAGTTCTTAAAGCATTTCAAGAAGAAAGAATAAGTGATTCTCATTTTACTAATACAACAGGATATGGATTGGATGATATTGGACGTGATGCTTTAGACAGAGTATACGCTAGAATATTCAAAACAGAGGCAGCGCTTGTTAGACATAACTTTGTAAGTGGAACACATGCAATAGGTGCAGCAATAATAGGAAATGTAAGACCAAAAGATAAGATTCTTTGTGTATCAGGAAAACCATATGATACTTTACTCGGGGTACTTGGACTTTCAGAAAAGAAAAATCCAGGTTCTTTAGATGAGTATGATATAAAGACAGATATAATTGATCTTGATGAAGAAGGTCATTTCAAATTTGAAGAAATAAGAAATGCTTTAAGAAATGAACCATCATACAAATTAATACATATTCAAAGGAGTACAGGATACGCTTCACGAAAATCTTTCTTAGTATCTCAAATTGAAGAGGTTATAAAAGTTATAAGAGACGTAAGGAAAGATATATTAATATTTGTAGATAACTGCTATGGTGAATTTATAGAAACAATTGAGCCAAGTGAAGTTGGTGCAGACCTTATGGCTGGATCACTTATGAAAAACATCGGTGGAGGAGTGGCACTAGGTGGAGGATATATAGTAGGTAAGGCTGAGTATGTAAAACAAGCTGAGAATAGATTCACAGTTCCAGGTGTTGGTGGAGAATATGGAGCTACATATGGACTTATGAGAAGCCTTTTTCAGGGACTATTCTTTGCTCCACATGTATCCATAGAAGCGGTGAAAACAGCAGTATTTACTGCAAGAGTTATGGAAATTGCAGGATTCAAAGTATTTCCAGCATCTAAAGATAAAAGAACTGATATAATTCAAGCCATAGAATTTAATGATCCTAAAAAGTTAGTTAATTTCTGTAGTGGAATCCAAGCAGGATCTCCTATAGATTCATTTGCTGTATGTGAACCATGGGCAATGCCAGGATATGATTGTGACATTGTTATGGCAGCTGGAGCATTTATCTCTGGATCAACAATAGAATTATCAGCAGATGGCCCTATAAGGCCTCCATATATTGCTTATATGCAAGGTGGACTTAACTTCGAACACGGCAAGATAGGAGTTCTTATTGGACTTAGTAGAACATTAGAAGAATAGTATAATAATTAAACAGCAGATAATTATGTATATCATAAGATTATCTGCTGTTTTTCTATTTAAAATATATAGTTTTATAGACGTATATAACTTTACACTATCTCTTTATATTAGGTTTGATAGAAATACTTTTAATTATATTGATAGTATATAAACAATACAAAAATAATTTATTTCTATTATGAATTATATGGTAAAATATATTCTATAAGTAAGGTTAGAAAAAGATATATGTATTTTAAGTTCAAAAGAGAAAATCAAAATAATATCAGAATATATAATTAGAATCTAACAATATCTAGTTAGATAGAAAGGAATAGTTATTGCAATAAGATTATAAATAAAAGTATTTAAATAACTTTTTAATATATCTTCATACAATAACGGTATAATTAAAATGAATAGTATATATATAAATGGGAAAATATCATCACTAGATAATAACAACAATTTTTATGAAGCCTTAGCCGTTAAAGATGGATTGATAGCAGCTTTAGGGAGAAATACAGAAATACTCAAGTTAAAAAATGAAAATACCAAAATTATAGATTTAAATGGAAAGTTAATGCTTCCGGCATTTAATGATAGTCACATGCATGTAGTTGAATACGGAGAAAATCTTATACATGCAGACCTTAAAGGAGCTAAGTCTATAGAAGATATAATAAATACCCTTAAAGACTTCAAAGAAAAGAATAATGTTGCTGCTGGTGAATGGATAATAGGATATGGGTGGAATCAAGATTATTTTGATGTACACAGATTTCCAACAAGAGAAGATTTGGACAAGGTATCTACAGAAAATCCAATTTATATAACGAGAGCGTGCATACATGTAGCATGTGTTAATACAATCGTACTTAAACTAGCTGGAATAAATAAAAATACTAAACAAGTAGATGGCGGAGTTTTTGAAGTAGATAATTACGGACAACCTAATGGTGTTTTAAGAGAAGAAGCTATGTCCTTCGTAACATCAATTTTACCCCAAAAAACAAAAGAGGATATAAAAAAATCTATTCTAAGTGTATCTAAAAAACTTTTAAAATCAGGAATAGCATCTGTACAAAGTGATGACTTTGGAAATGTAAAATTATACGAAGATATAATAAATGTATATAAAGAATTAGATGAAGAAGGTCTTTTAAATATAAGAGTAAATCAGCAATGTAATATGGAACTATCACAATTAAAAGATTTTATCTTAAAAGGATATAACTTAGATAAAGGAAGTAGTCATTTTAAACTTGGCCCTTTAAAAATAATAAGCGATGGTTCATTAGGGGCAAGAACAGCTTATATGAGAAATTTTTATGAGGATGATAAAACTACAAAAGGAATTTCTATATATAATAAAGAAATCTTACAGGAATTAATATCAACTGCTCATGATAATAATATGTCAGTTGCAGTTCATGCTATAGGTGATGGCGCAATTGAAATGGCTATGAATTGTATAGAGGTGGCCATAAAAAATAATCCAAAGAAAGATACCAGACACGGAATTGTTCATTGTCAGATTACAGATGAAATGTTACTTAATAGATTTAAGAAATTAGATCTTATAGCGTATATACAACCGATATTTATACATTATGATCAGCACATACTAGAAGATAGGGTTGGAAAAGAGCTTGCTAAGACAAGTTATAACTGGAAGACATTGATTGATTTAGGTGTAGTAGTTTGCGGAAGTTCTGATTGTCCTGTTGAAAGCTTTGATTTAATGAATAACTTATACTGTGCAGTGACAAGAAAAGATTTAAATGGATATCCTGAAGAAGGATATAATAAAAGTCAATGTTTATCTATAGAAGAAGCGCTGAAATGTTTCACAATAGGAGGAGCGTATGCTTCTTTTGAAGAAAATTTAAAAGGTACTCTTGAAGTAGGAAAATTTGCAGATATGGTAGTTCTTGATGAAGATATTTATAGATGTGATAAAAATAAAATTAAAGATATAAATATTAATATGACAATTGTTGGCGGTGATATAAAGTACTCGTTATAAAGGACTTAATATCTATCTTTTTAGTTATTATAAAACTAAAGATAGATATTAAGTCCCTTTTATATAATCTATTTATAAGATCTGTATATGCCCACTAATTTACCCAATATAGAACAATCAGGCACTATTATAGGATCCATTGTATCATTTTCAGGTTGAAGCCTTATATGATCTTTTTCTTTATAAAATCTTTTTATTGTAGCAGAATCATCAATTAAAGCTACAACTATTTCACCGTTTTTAGCGCTATTTGTAGATTCTATAATTGCTAAATCGTTATTATGAATTCCTGCATTAATCATACTTTCACCAGATACTTTAAGCATAAATAATTCATTATCATGTTTTATGTAATCTATAGGTAGAGGAAATGTATCTTCTACATTCTCAGTAGCTAGTATAGGTAATCCGGCTGTTATTTTACCCACTATAGGAATATTAACCATTTCTTTTTTAGGAGTTGATAATTCATTTATTTCTAAAGCTCTAGGCTTTGATGGATCTCTTTTAATGAAGCCTTTCTTTTCCAATCTCTTCAAATGTCCGTGCACTGTAGAAGTTGATTTTAAAGAAACGGCTGCACATATTTCTCTAACTGATGGTGGATAACCTTTGTTTTCAGTATAGGTTTTTAAAAATTCGTATATTTCTTGTTGCTTAGTATTTTCGTCTGACATTATACACACCTCACTATTCTTGAATATATTATATCATAGATAATATTACATGACAAACTAATGTTCTTTTAGATATAAAGGTAATTCAAATAATTTATTTACTTAAAATAAATTATTTGATATACTAATTCAGTCTTAGGGCGAAATTATAATAATTTTTCATAATGTTTGTACTACTCGAAAGGAAAAGGTGACAATGGTGATTACTATAGGAGCGATGATAGGGGCTGGAAAATCAAGTTTAGCTAAACTTGTTGGAGAACATTTTGGGACAGAAGTATTTTACGAAAGCGTAGATGATAATCCAATTTTACCTCTTTTTTATACAGCTAGCGATGAAGAAATACAAGAAAAAAGATATCCATTTTTACTTCAATTATGGTTTCTTAATACAAGATTCAAAAGTATAAAGAAAGCACTTGTTAATAAGAATAATGTATTGGATAGAAGTATATATGAAGATTGGTACTTTGCAAAAGTTAATAAGGATTTGGGCAGAATCTCAGAATTAGAATTCCAAATGTATGAAGGTTTGCTTGAAAATATGCTGGAAGAACTTAATGAACTACCTAAAAAAGCGCCTGATTTAATGATTTATTTAACTGGTAGTTTTGAAACTATTTTAGATAGAATAATAAAAAGAGGTCGTGGATATGAGCTTGATGAAAGTTTAGTCTCATATTATAAAACTTTGTGGGAAGGATATGATGACTGGGTAGAAAGTCATTATAAAGCTTCAGAGGTTTTAACTATAAATATAGATGAATATGACTATGTAAACAATGCTGATGATGCAGAAAAAGTATTGAAAATGATAGAATTAAAGTTAAAAGAAATTAGAGCAGAATAATTGTATATTTGATTTATAAATTTATTTTTGTTATAATAAAACAATGACTTCAAAGTGAAAGGAGTAATTTGTTATTATGGCATTTAAATATACAGATGATGATTATTGTGATATTTATGAAAATAAAATTTGTGATAATTGTGGAAAGTGCTTAGAAATGGATGGAGTAGATGTTAGAGCTATTAAGATAGAAGATATCGCAAAAACCCAAGAAGAAAACGAAATTCTTGAAGAAGAATTTTTAGAAGAAATAAAGTCTACATTAAGCCAAGAGGATTTAGAAGAAATAAAGGCTCAAAACCTTAATTTAATGGATATATATAAGAAGTTTAAAGAAGAAGTTAATTTCTCTGAAGATGATTATATAAACGGCGAAAGTACAGAGTATGAAGATGCTTTTGATCATATAGAATATCTCGATAATGTTTCGTTAAACGAGGAAGATATAGATGAACTTACAGAAGAAATTTATCCAGGTGTAAGAAAGTTAAAAAAGAAGATTAATGAATAGTTTAAAATCACAAGATAGTTATTATCTTGTGATTTTTATTTTATGTATATATGAAACCATTAAACGACATACTAAATATGAAGTTAGATATTTAGAAAGGAGAGATAAAAAATGAGAAGAAAGTTTGTTATTGCATTAGCTTTAATGACATTATTATCATCTGCATCAGTGATATATGGATGTGGTTCTAATACTACTAATAATACCACAAACAATACAGATGGTGTAAAAGAAGATGTAGCTAAAGTAGGAGAAGGACTAAAAGAAAGTGCTGAAGGAGTAGTTGAAGGTGTAAAAGATGTTGGCAAAGATATAAAATATACAGCTATAAACTTCAAAGACGACATTGTAAACGCAGGACATGATTTAAAAGAATCAGCAGAAACACATTGGGATAAGTTTAAAGGAAATGAAACTGATTATTATGCAGGAGATAAATTAGTTAGAGTTTATGAATACGATTCAAAAGATGCCTTAAATGCAGATGTGGCCAGAATATCTTCTGATGGTTTATCTGTCGATGGTGAAGTTGTATACACTGAAAAACCGCATTATTATACTAACGGAAATACTTTAATCGTTTATGAAGGCAATGATCAATCTTATATTAACGAGTTTAATACAAGATATGGTAATCCAATAATATAATAAAACTTTTTCTTATATAAATAGTATAATTTTAATTTAACAAAGTAAAACACCGCATAAATTCACAAGATTTATGTGGTGTTTTATATATTATAATTTTGCTAAAGGATTTGATTTTACTGCATCTCTTAAAGTATCATCATCTACATGGGTATAAATCTGTGTAGTTGATATATTAGTATGTCCTAAAATATTTTGCAGACTTCTAATATCTACATTTCCATACTTGTACATTAACGTGGCAGCAGTATGTCTGAGTTTATGTGGCGTGTATTTTTCATCAGTAAAACCAGCATTTGTTATATGTTTTTTTATCATTATTTCAACTGTTCGCTGATTTATAGGAGTTCCACGATTCGAAAGGAACAAGTAATTTTTATATTCGCCAGAAACTTTAGAATCATCACGTGTTTTCAAAAGATTATATATAGATTTTAAACATGCATCATTTAAGTAAACGGTTCGTTCTTTATTTCCTTTACCTATGATTGTTAAAGTGTCATTTTTAATTTTACTTATTTGGATGTTGCATAGCTCAGATAAACGCATACCACAATTTAGAAACAGAGTCAGAATGCAATAATCTCTAGCATAGTTTTTATTTGTTGTATCTAAGGATTTTAATAGTTCCAAACTCTGATTTAAAGTTAAATAAACAGGGTGTCTTTTGTTTATTTTAGGTGATTCGAGTTCTAAAGTAGGATTTTCATCTATTATTTTTGCTTTACCAGTTAAAAATTTAAAATAAGATTTCAATGTCGCGACCTTTCTGGCACGAGAGTAGGCGCTATTTCCTCTGTATTTTTCTATAAAAGACATAAAGGCGTATAAATCTCTTAATTTTATTCCTTTTATAAAAGAATTATCAACGGATTTTATATCTATCTCATCGAATTCTACCTTTTTTTGATCAACATACCCTTTATACAAAAGCATAAATCTAAAAAATATAGTCAAATCTTTTTTATATGCTTCAATTGTGTTATCGGACTTATTTTTTATTGTTTCTAAATAGTTCAAAAAATCAACAACTGATTCCGGTAAATTCTCATTTTTAAATTCGTTTATATCAAAATTCATTCCCATAATAATCATAACCTCATATAATAATATATTTCTAGCTTGCAAATTTACTAAGCTTGTATATATTATACCAATAAACTCATTTTTAATCAATTATTTCGGGAAATGTATATTTCCCGAAATAATTTCTGAGCGTTTTGAGAGTGGTTTCTGTATATTTTATTAACCATCATATATATAACTTTTATAAATCTTCACTTTTTAATACTGAGCAAAGCAAAATTTCCATTATTTATTCTTAGCAAAAAATTCCCCCAAAATATTTGTGCAATGTTTTTAACAAACTAATTTGAACTTATTTATAAAATTCTTATTTTTTATATTTTTTCTCATTTAGATCACTTTTATTCTCAATTAATAAAAGTGTGGTTGAACTCAATTATTTGGTTATTTTTTCCGGGTTTTTGTTCTTAAATAACTTTATCTTAGTAATATCATTTAATCATTTTATTATAAAAATTAAATTTCAAAATTAAGAAAACATCCTTCTACTAGTTTTATATATTTTTAAAATTTATTTTTTCAACACAAACAAAATTGAATTTAAATACAATTTTAAAATAAAAACCCTGTAATATTAATCAATATAATACTATATTTACTTATAATTTAATTATTATATATTTTTTTATATAATATTCTATTTATGTAATTTAAAAACATATAATTTCAAAAATATTTGAAAAATAATTAATTTTCAGATAAATATATGTAAAAACAGAGGGAGCAATTTTGATGTATTTTATTGTAAATAGTGATTTATTTTCGTATTCAGAAATGTTAACTTTTATTATTATCCATAAAATAAATGCTTTATATTATGGTATAATAGTCATAGTTTGTTATACATAGGAGGATTCAAAGATGGCTAAAGAAAGTAAAACAAATGCTATGAGAATACTAGATAGTAAAAATGTAGAATACACTACTCATAGTTATGAAAATAAAGATGGAAAAATAGATGGAGTTGCTGTTGCTCATAAGATAAATAAGGATGTAAGTTCTGTTTTTAAAACACTAGTAACACAAGGTCATTCAAAAGATTTTTTTGTATATGTTATTCCTGTTGCTGAAGAATTAGATATGAAAAAGGCTGCAAAAGCTGCAGGTGAAAAGAATATTGAAATGATTCATGTAAAAGATATAAATAAAATTACAGGATATATAAGAGGCGGCTGCTCTCCTATAGGCATGAAAAAAGCATTTAGGACATTTGTTCAAGAAAGTGCATTAGAGCATTCTACAATAGTTTTTAGCGCCGGAAAAATAGGTGCCCAAATCGAGATGAATCCAAAAGATCTAGAGAATGTTATTGACTGTACTTTCATAGATATAATTAAATAAAATCAAAAGTGACTGTTTTATGGTTTTAGAACAAATGTTCTGAAAGTAAAAACAGTTACTTTTTAATATAAATTAATACAATAAACTATCTATAATAGTTTTAGGAGGAATTTAAAATTGATATCTATTATTATGGCTTATCTTGATTCAATAATATATGAGATTAAAGATAATAATATAAGAAATTGTGATTATGATGAAACCGACCATTATCAAATCATGAGATCTTTCTTTGATAATCCTAAGCGAATGATTGATATGCTTATTAATGATAAATAATTATAAATTAATATATGGCTCTGAAGAGTTTAACATTAATATATATGATTATATAATTTTTTAATGTTTCAAACAAGGGTCTCATTTATTACCACTCTAAAATTAGATTTCTCATATCACCTAAAAACAATGCTTATGAATTTAAAGTTTCACTCTTGCTTTTAAAATGCTTATTTTTATACTTTAGAACATTTGTTCTCGGAAGATAAAAATAGCACTTTTATTAAAAAGGTTGAATTTCATCATAAGTAAAAAATCATAGATTACAACAAAATATTTGTTATAATCTATGATTACTTTTAATTTTTTATATTTATTTTATAATTTCACCAACTAAAGAGAATGATTTAGCTTCAACTATCTTAACATTAACTAGCTTTCCTATCATTTCTTTGCATCCATCAAAGTTTACAAGTTTACCATTTCTAGTTCTACCTGTTAGTTTGGTTTCATCATTTTTACTTGTTCCTTCAACTAACACTTCATAAACTTTTCCTTCTGCTGCTTTATTGCTTGCAACAATACCCTCATTAACAACTTCTACAAGTCTATTAAATCTGTCATGCTTAACATCATCAGAAATTTGATTTTCCATTCTGTCAGCAGGTGTATGATTTCTTCTTGAATAAATAAAAGTAAATGCTGAGTCATATTGAACTTTTTTAACTAAGTCAATTGTTTCTAAGAAATCTTCTTCAGTTTCACCAGGGAATCCAACAATTATATCAGTTGTAAAAGTAACATCTGGGATTTCCTCTCTTATCTTCTTCGCAAGATCTAAATAGTATTCCTTAGTATAGTGTCTGTTCATTACTTTTAAAATAGCATCTGAACCACTTTGTACTGGTAAATGGATTTGTTCGCATAGTTTATCACAATCTCTTATAGCGTGAATTACCTCTATATTTAAGTCCTTAGGATGAGATGTCATAAATCTAATTCTTTCAAGTCCGTCTATTTCATTGATTCTTCTTAAAAGATCTGCGAAAGATATTTCTTCTTCTAGGCCCTTACCATAAGAATTTACGTTTTGACCAAGTAAAGTAACTTCCTTATACCCTTGTGCTACTAATTCTTTTATCTCTTTTATTATATCTTCCGGCTTTCTACTTCTTTCTCTTCCTCTAACAAATGGAACTACACAATATGTACAGAAATTATTGCATCCGTACATTATAGTAACAAAAGCTTTTACGCTAGATTTTCTGTCTATCGGAACTCCTTCTACTATTTCAGCTTCTTTATCAAATATTTCTTTTATTTGAACTCCATCAGTTTGAACTCTATGTAAGTATTCAGGGAATTTATAAGAATTATGTGTTCCAAAAATTATATCAACGTATGGGAATCTTTTTAAAATTTCATCTGCCATACCTTTTTGTTGCATCATACATCCACATAAAGCAATTATTAAATCAGGATTTTTTTCTTTTTGCTTTTTAAGCATCCCTAAATTTCCGAAAACTTTATTTTCAGCATTTTCTCTTACACAGCAAGTATTAAATATAACTATAGATGCTTCATCTCTATTTTCAGTAGGGGTATAGCCTTGAGTCTTAAGCATTCCTGAAAGCTTTTCAGAATCTTCTTCATTCATTTGGCAACCGAATGTAGAAATAAAGAAGGTTTTTCTTTCTTCCTCTGTTACTTTATTTTTTTTTAATTGTTCTATATCAAAATTCATTATCGTTCCTCCATTTTTAAATCATCTGTTGTATTATAACAAATTTAATATATAAAATAAAGACTACAATGTTATGCAGTCTTTATTTTATATATTAAAATTTATCTTTAAGATTTAAAATTTCATCAGTTATGTCATTAACATATTTTCTTCCTTCTTCACCACTGATATTTTCTATCTCATTTTTTATCTTAACTTTATCAAATCGTAGTCTATCTAATATATATCTATGTGTAATTTCAAAATTCTTAAAAACATCATCCCATGTCATAGCATATATTTCATAATCATCACCAGGTCTAACTAAAAATTGTTTTCCATCCTTACTTGCACTTTTATATAATGATTTTATATAGTCATCTACATCATTACTAACTAAAATAAATTTCCAAACTCTTAAATCACTATTAAATTCTGATGTATTACTTATTATATCTAAATAGTCATCAACTTGTCTGTATATTTCTTTATTCAAAATTACACGTGGTGCTTTTAACTCTACTATTATGTTTTCTTCCTTCTGAGTAGAGTTATAATATTCTACAGGTCTTTGACGAGCCATAAAAATATCCGGTCTTCTTAGATGTTCAGGATTATCAATTTTAAATTGAGTATCATTTTTATATCCATATAAAGCATATAAATATTTACTTAGTGATATATCAAAAGTTTCATCTGCTGAAACCATGTGATATTGTTCGCCAAATAGCCAATAATTTTCTTCAACAATTTTTTGGATGTGATCTCTTTCATTAGTAAATTTAGTTTCATCATATACTAATATTTTTAATGCTTCAATAACTTTTAATCGGTTTTGAATCAATGAAACTGTTTTTACTATTTTTGATAAAGTAGTCTTTTTTAATATATCATCTAATTTCTTTCTTTCATCAGGAGTAAGGTTATTTATATTATCCATAATATTTATAATTCCCTCCCTCTCATCAGTATCTAATAATAAATTAAGGAATCCAACTATTGTTTTTCTATGATCTAATGTGCAATTAAATAACTTAGGTTGAATAACATACAATTCAGTTAAAACATCTTTTAGATCTTCTTTTCTCATTTCATCATATTTGCTGTTAGGATTAAAATTAGGGAAAGCTCCATCTTTTTCTAATTGTTCCACCTGTTTAGGCGCTTGAATTTTTATATGTGTCTCAATTTGATTTTTCATGAAATCAATTAATTTGCTATATAATTCTTTAAATGTTTTATCTCTTTGATTTTTTTCGTCAAATAAATCTATTTGATCTTTTAATATTTTATTTTCGTTTTCTAATGGCTTGAATTCATCAAAATAGTTAGATTTTACATATAAACTATGCGGAAATTCTAAACTATTCTTGTTAAAAGAAGTAGATTTTTTATAAACTTGAACATTATCACTGTTCATAAAATAAAAATAATATTTCTCTTTTATTTTTCCAGTCCATTTTATAAAATTAATTTCAAATTTATATTCATCAATGTTTAAATTAAAATTTGTACTACTATTTTGGTCAATAGATTCCATATAATTTAATTCTTTGCCATCTACTATTATTTTATACTTTTTATCTTTATTTAAATATAAAAACCATGCAAATTGTTCTTTAAGATATGATAAAAATTTATTATTAAATATATATTCTTTATTTAATGTATATATTCCTGATAGTGTAACTTCGGTTCCTAATATTTCTGATGTAGTTTTTTTATTTTCAACATCGAATTCAGTCGCTTCAGATTTTAGTATTTTAATGGAATATTTTTGATTGCTTGTGCCATCATTATAAACTGTATCCCATAGTGCAACATCTGCAAATGTAATGAAAGAAAATCTACCCTTACCTTTTGAGCCGTGAATATTACCTTTTCTTTTTATTACTTTTTTATTAGAATCTAAAACATATTTAAATGTTTTGTTTAAATCTTCGTATATTATCCCTATTCCATTATCTCTTATTTTTATACTTTCAATTCCTCTTAATTCATTTTCATTAAAAGTTATTTCTACTTGAGATGCATCAGCATCAAATCCATTCCATATATATTCTGAAATACATTCATTAAAATTAGAACTTATTCCAAGTTTACTAATACTTTCATTAGTTAATCCGGCTGTATATTTCATTTGTATTCCTCCAATTATACTTGTATTTCATTAACAAACCAAGTATAATGGAAATTAATGAAATACATTTGTTTTGTGAAACCATTTTTGCTTTGCACGGCTAATGGTTTCTTTTATTGTATAATATTTCAACTTAATCGACAAGTTGAAATATTATCACTGATATTTACTAATAACTACAATAAACAAGAAATTAATGCTTACTCTATTCTTATATTGTTCTGATTCTGATAATATTGATACCAGTTTCTAAATTGCTTGATAAATCAATAGAACTATTACTAAAAGAATATAATAAAAAGTAAAGGTATTAGAATTTAATCTAGTACCTTTATTTTTTTATCATATATGTTGTTATATCCCTTGCAATTAATATGTTACCTACTTAATATATAGAGTTCTAAAAACGAAACTAATTTCAAGTTCTAAATATGTACCTAATTTAATAAATTCAAGTTTCATTATTAGAACTGCATTTATTATTTATATAATCTATAAATTTTATTTTACAATTCAGAACAAATGTTCTATAATGTATAAGAACGTTTGTTCTAAAATTATCTAAAGGGGAAATTGTTATGGAAAATTACCGTTGTATAGGGAAAAAATGCGATAAGAAAAAAACTTGTGGTCATTATAATGTAAAACACGATTCTTTTCACAAAATAATCAAAGAAGATTTGAGTGATATCTGTTTACCAAATTACAGATTATATGATTGTAATACTGACAAATCATTTAGAGTCTATTCTTGTAAAAAAGAATATGAAGAATTATTCAAATTTTATGATTATGAATGTGAAGGCGAAAATTGTAAATATCAAAAACCTTATAGAGGAATTACCATTGAACACCAAAGTTGTATTGAGTGTAAATTAGGTGATAACATCACTTGTGAAGATCCAAATCATCCAACTAATAAAATTCTAAAATTAATGTTCGATTGTATTATGGCTGAACAAAAAGCATTTGATGATGCTGGAATAACAGAAGGAACTGTAACTTATACTTGTCCTATATGTGGTGGTCAAGCTGTTGCGAATAGATATAAGCATGGTGACAGGTATCATGGACTAGGCAGTGGATGTAAAACTTGTGATAGATGGCATAGTTAAAATTTCAATATTATTATATATTTTTATAATTAAAATACAGACATCATAATGAAAATTACAAAAAAGAGATCGTTAAAAGAACGCTTAGTCATTACTAGATGTGGCGTTCTTTTCTGTTGTCTTAAAATTCATTTAAAAACCTTTTAGGGTTAAATTCTAAATTAAATTCACAGCTATTTGAATTGCTTATTAAAGATTTATTAATCAATATCAGTAATAATAAAAAGTAGCACATAAGAAATAATCTCATATGCTACCTTGTATTTATTTGTTAAATTTATAATATTTATTAATGACATTTATCACACGGATCATTTTTTCCACTCTGTTGAATTGTTCCTTCTAAAATAGTTTTGCTTCTAGATAAAGTTGGGCAACTCTTTGTAGTATGATAGCTTTTTCCTTTAGGTGTCCAATAAACTATTTCAGAGTTATTAGTGCTACTTTGAGTGTTGCTGATTTCATTGTTAGAATTGTCACTTGTAGTACCACTAGCTTTATTATTACTATAAGTTGAATTATTAGATGATGTATTTGATTCTAAATTAGCATTATATTCATCTGGATTTACATTATCAAATTCATCATTAATAACATTACCATTAATCGTATATGTATAGCTATAATGACTTGGTATTTGTGTTGTAGTATCTGGATAAGTTATTACTGCAACAAAATCTGTGCAACCACCTGCATCTCTTATAACTTTTTCCAGGTAAGCTTGGTCACCATGTCTGTTAAGTGTGCTATTTTGTGGAGTTATATTATATGCATTTGAAACTCCGCCAAGTGAATCTGCTATAACATGTCCTTCATCTAAATTCTTACTTTCAACACCAGGTACTTTTGCTTCATCTGCATAATATCTTCCATTTGAATTAACAGCCTCTGTTGAAGCATCCTGTAATATAATCTCTTTAGCTATTACTTTAACTAGCTGACCATATTCATTAGTGAAAGCATAGTATTTTCTATCGCCAAATCCTATGTCAACTACAACATTAGGTTCTCTGTGCCCAGATAAATTTCCACCATCAACTTCGATTAATCTATATCCAGCAAATATATCTTCTGTACTATTAGCTGAAGTTAGTTCTATTGCATCCACATTAGAAGTGTCTGTAGTTTTCTTATTTTCTTCATTTAGATTATCTTCAACTTTAGTATCAGCTTTAGCTTCAGTTTTACTATCATCAATTTGTGACTGAGTAGTTGTATTTTGTGTTTTTGGAGCAGTAACTCCTACTAAAATGAAAAATATTAAAGTTGATAGTCCACAGTATTTTAGTACACTCTTTCTATTCGAACTATTCTTATTTACCCATCTTATTACTTTTTTAGGTCTAATAATTCCTGTTATTATAGATATTATAAATAACATTAAAAATAAATTTCCCATTAGCATTCACCCTAATTACATATAATTATATATTATTAGCAAGTAAGGAGATAACTAAATTAATAGTTGTCTTCTTTTTTCTTGTTCTATTTTATGAATTTACTACATAGTTTTAATCCTTATGCTTGTATTTTATTTAAACTTGAAGCAAATGGATTTTTCATACATATAATTGTATATAGTTACCTATCTTTTTTTATGGATATTATGGACAATGTTTTGCTTGACATGCTCTATATCCAGCGGCTTCTGCTTCTGATCTAGTCATTGCAGTAGAGTTCTTCATTCCATGAGCATTAGGGGTTTTGTGATATATTCCTTTACTTGATACATATACAGTATCACTTGTTACAGCGCTGCTTCCTGTACTTTTAGTACTGGTTGTATTATTCGTAGCTTTTGGAACATCTAAGGTCCATGCTCCATTGCCATTTAAATAGTAATTACCAATCCAACAATCATGAGCCATGTATCCATTACTATAAAAATAATACCAATTTCCATCAATACTCTGCCATCCTGTTAAGTAACTACTTCCACTAGTATACCACCAACCTGTACCATCTTGTTTCCATGCAGCATTTGCTTGTGTTGGATTTATAACCAATAATGATAACATAGCAATAAATCCAACAATAAACTTTTTAAAATTTCTCATATTTTATATTCTCCTTTTTGAAATAAATTTATATTTAAAACTTATACATAAATTAATATAATACAATTTTTTATTTTTCTATACTGATACATATTTTTATTGTTTTGTCACTTTTTTGTCATAATAAGCACATATAATGAACTTGAGAATAATTAATGATAATTTTTTCATTATTATTTGTCTCCATAATATAGAATTCATAAAAGAGAGTAGCTTATTCCACTTTATAAGTTGCTCTCTTTTTTTGCATTAAAAGCAGTAGTAAGATTAACTTAACTACTGCTTGTACACTAGATATTATGAATTAATTTACTTTTGGATTTACTCCATAAGCGTTCTCAGTTGGTTCACTATCTTTACAAGTCAAAATTAAAAGCCATATTCCACCTACTAATGGAATAAAACTTATAAAAAGCCACCATCCGCTTTTCCCAATATCATGCAATCTTCTAACTCCAACTGATATACTAGGAATAAAAACTGCTAATATATAGACTAAATATATTATTGGTGCTGTACCTAGTAAACTGTCAATTACAGCTAATACAATCGCTATAACAATATTAAATAATATAAACATCCAATATTCTTTTCTTCTAGCTCTTCCATTAAAATCTGCATATTTTTTTAATACTTCTATATACCAATTCATTCTTACACCCCAATTTCTGCGTCAAACATTATATTATTTTTAATAAACATTTAATTTAAAACTTATACATAAACTAAAAAGCTGCAACCATTGCTCCTAATTTTTGCATGTCACTTTCATTTGGTGTCCATATATTATTTTCATTAGTAAATGTAATATTAATACTTTTTGCTTCATCTTTTATAGGTGCATTTTTTAAAAGTTCAGCCTCTTTATTAAATGTATATTCCATTAATTCTTCTTGTGTCAATTGTGGATTTTGAGTTACATATGCTTTAACATCTGCTGTTAAGTCTTGACTTATTTTAGTCATATCTATTCCTTTTACCTTAACCTCTACTGTAGCTTGTTTTTTATCTTCTGATGTTGTTGATACTTCATACTCTACTTTCTTCATACCTTCTAAAAGTGAATTTAAAAGATTTGTTTTTGTTTCATCTTTAAGTGATATTCCTGATGAATCAATTATAGTCATCATACTATCTTCCATAGTTTTTCTTATATTATTAAATTCTTCTTGGGTAACCCCTACTTTGTCTAAATTAGAGTTATCTCCTTTAAATACTATCTCCAATACTATATTGGTACTTTCTTCTGGAGTTATTTTAGGACCTCCACACCCTATAAACATAGTTGTTAGCATTAGTATACTTACTAATACTGTAATAATTTTTGTACTTCTTTTCATTTTTTCACCCTCCTAAGAAATATAAAATTCAAAAGTATTTTATCATATGGATAAATTTATGAAAATATATTTCACAAATTTTCCTTAAAAAATATATATTTCTGCAAAATAAAAGTCGATTAAAGAAATTAATCTCTAACCGACTTTTAAGATAGTTATAAACATATACAATCTATGTATTGGGATTACATTTGTAAAAAATACTATATCATACCATTTTATAATTTTCAAGTATATCTTCTCTAAAATATATAATAAAAGCCAGCTAAAGAACTTAATCTCCAACCGACTTTTATTGTTTTCTATTTTATAGATTTTTGGATACATTTAGATTATATCATAATAAAACATTTATTTACAAAATATATTATTGGTAAATTCATTTA
>ENA-OXEC01000193-OXEC01000193.1-human-gut-metagenome-genome-assembly--contig:-NODE-193-length-39139-cov-6.33684_pt1 | contig 39139 bp, 57 predicted proteins | sample MGYA00249351_ERZ652235 | MGnify/ENA primary metagenome ERZ652235 (study PRJEB26925, sample SAMN05826906) | human gut metagenome | biome: ENVO:2100002; feature: ENVO:00000062; material: ENVO:00002003...
TATCCTCTTCGTCGGCAGCGTCAGATGTGTATAAGAGACAGGCTTTATTTCTCACTAACTGACCAGTTCCGGTCTTTTTGAAACGTTTTGCAGCTGCTCTGCTTGTTTTCATTTTAGGCATTGTTGTTTCCTCCTTAAAATTGTTCCCTTATCGTTTTGCAGTTAAAAACATTACCAGGCTTCTTCCCTCTACTTTGGAAGGCTTATCGACAACAGCGATATCGGAAAGTTTCTCAGCGAAATCATCCAGAATATACTTCGTCTGGTTCATATGAGCCATCTCACGACCGCGGAAACGAAGCGTAATTTTTACCTTGTTGCCTTTTTCGATGAACTTTCTCGCAGATCCGATCTTTGTATTCAGATCGTTTGTATCGATATTCGGGGAAAGACGAACTTCCTTCACCTCAACCGTTTTCTGCTTCTTTTTCGCTTCCTTCTCCTTACGGATCATCTCATACTTGTATTTGCCGTAATCAATGATCTTACATACCGGCGGCTTCGCTGCCGGAGCAATCTTTACAAGATCCAGTTCTGCATCTCTCGCCATTTTGTAAGCGTCTTTTGCAGACATGATTCCAAGCTGCTCACCATTTTCTCCAATTAAACGAACTTCCTTATCACGGATCTGCTCGTTAATCATTAACTCGCTAATAGCCGTACACCTCCAACTCTCATACTCTACATATGTCGATAGAAAAGAAAAAGCAGATAGGTAACTATCCGCTCGTAACTGCATTGGTTTGGCATGCTGCTGCATGATAAAAACCGATGTCTATGAACCCGGGTCACTTACTCGTGCCAGGGTGAGGCGGATACCTGCTTTCCTGTCAGTTGTTCTCACAACTTATGTAAGTTTACTATAGGAATCCCGTTTTGTCAATCCCTTTCTTTAAAAAAAATCAGCAGACGTCGCGCTCTCCGTATCAGGTCGATAAGCCGCGTGAAAAAGCTGGAACGCACAGAACGCAGCCGGATTCCATGTCCGCTGCGTCCCGTCACTTCCTTTTTTTATTTTTCCCTGAAGCTCGCACACTCTGTCTGTCCGACCGCCATAGCCCCGTCACCGGCGATCGTGATCCGCTCTGCCCGGCATGTGCGGTCATCATTGTAAAGGCAGTTCATCACATCGCAGTCGACCTGCAGCTTCGATTCCGGTGTCTTAAAGAGGTTCTTAAAAAGACCTCCGCGATTTTCCTCAAAACTCCCGCAGCAGGTATCACAGCAGTTTCTCGCCTGTGCGCCCTCCACGAGGATCGTATTTTTACAGCAGCATTTTTCCGCGTTGTGAACACATGTTGTCACTGTACAGTCCAGTTTTGTCATAACATGACCTCCTTTTCTTTTCAGAGATCATTATGAACAAAAAGGTCCCGGATTATTCACCACGGAACCTTTTTCTGGCATATCTGCACCACACAGTCGTTATTTTCTGCCTGTTTTACGCCTCTTCCACCGGATATTTCAGTCTCTTCAGGCGTTCCATCAGCGTGCTGCTGTCCTTCATGAGCGGATAGATCGTAACGATCGGCTTGTCATTCTTATCGATCAGTTCATAACTCACGATCGAACCCGTCTTTTTCTTCTTATACACGACCGCTTTTTTCAGATCCGTAAATGGGACCACTTTTTTCCTTCCGATCACAGGATTCACCCGGATCGTCTTTCCATCGATCGTAGTCTTCCATAAAAGCCCCCAAAGAGCAAACAGGAGACCAGCGATCCCGCAGATAACATAGAATGCCTTGATAAACGGTTTTCCATCCGCTGCCGGATTCATAAAAAAGCTCCCCATTGTCAATACATCCACGATCCCCATGAACGGCACCACCAACGTATACTTCAGTTTGAGTGTCGGCAGTTTCTCGATCTGCATCTTCTCTTCTTTCTTGATCTTCATCCCCACAATCCTCTCCGTTTTATTTTTCGCGCAGATCACTCATCCCGCACAGTCCCTGTCCCAGGCAGGAAGTTTTGATCCATTTACGCATTTTTTACTTTCTCGATCACCTTATTGCAGCGTTTCTCAAGGAAGCCTCCAAAAGTCTCCTTCTTCCCGCGGTAAAAACCGGCTTTCTCCACCGGTATCGCAAGAGAACGGTTCCAGAAGATCATATAATATTTGCTGGTCTCCTTGATCCATGCGATCCCTTCGTACTGGTACTCCGTGATGATCCCCGGACGCTCCACGGTAAAGGTATCCTCATAGAAATTCAGGGTGCAGCGCTCTCCTTTTAAGCCGGAACTCTCCAGAAGCTGCAGAGCCTGATTTTTATCTGCCGATATCGAATTTGTCTTTTTCCCGGAAGTCTCCCCGTTCTGTCTCTCATTCATTCGTCTCAAGACCACCGCTACCACAAGGCCGCAGAGCACCGCCTGCAGGATCCTCGTAGACGTTTCAAGCTGTCCGAACGCCATGTAAACAGCTGCTCCCACAAGAAGCGCCATCAATGTATCCTTCAGTCCGAAATCCGGGAGCTGAAACCGGATCTTCTTTCCGTTTTCTTCCTTCGGCATCATCCTCGGTTTGGATGCCACGACCTGATGATAAAACATATCTTCATCATATGTTGATCTTACTGCGTATATTGGTTCCATCCTGCACCTCCTATCGTACCGTGAGCTGTTCCATCGGAAGATGACATTTTTCCGTGAGGAAACCTGCAAGTTCCGTGGAATTTCCCTGCACCGCGTCATCCTTCATGAAATACCGGACCACATTTCCGCGTTCCACGATCACATACATGCCGGACATATCGATGAGACGTCCCACATTATCGTACTTCACACGGGATTTCTCATTCTTTCCGACAACCTCATATCCGTCATCATAGAAGCGGTATTCCCACTGGTAATTGTCATCCATCTTTCCTGCCTCAAACTGCAGATGGATCTGTTTCTTCGCATCCATCCAACCTTTGAGGAGCGCATATCCGCCGAACAGGAAGCCCATGGCACAAAGGATCCCGATCATCATCAGCGCATCCCCGATCGTGCCTCCGACGATCGCCTTCGCTGCCATGCAGAGCAGGAACACCCCCAGAAAGATCGACATGATGCGTTTTCCGCCGGACTGGAAACCAAGTTTCCGGACTCCTTTTTCCAGATGAAGCAGCTTTTCTTCCGTCACATGGTGCCGGATGATAAACCTCGCATCCTTTTCATTCCGTAATTCCATCTTATTCCTCCTTGTGTCGCAACTATTTTTTCAGAACTATTACTGGAAGACAATGATCGCCGCTGTCAGGCTCACGATCCCCAGAATGATCGATGCCGAGTTCACTGCACTGGCCAGATTGATATCTCCATCAAGCATGGACGTATACGCGACTCCGAGCGCCGATACCGGACCAAACATCAAGATCGCAAGTGTTCTGCGGATCTCCTGGGAAAATGGAAGGAACTGATAAAACAGGACCGCCAGGACCGCCGAGATCATGAAGCGGGTTCCCAGGATCTTCGCCACACTGCCTGTCTGTTCTCTCGTCATATGTAATTCCAGTCCCAGACCGATCATTATCATGGAAAGGAATGTATTGGCATTTCCCACCGTCTCAGCAACCTGGTCCGCAAAGACCGGAAGCCGGAGTCCCGCCATGGTCAGCGCCGTCATGATCACATAGCAGTCAAAAGGAACCGACTTTAAAAGCTGCACCACGATCCTGCGGATCTGGTGTTTATCCCCGTTTCCTCCTTTTCCGGCAACTGACATCGCCACTGCATAGGAACCGCCGGTACAGACCACCGCGTTTCCCGTATCAAAGAGACTCGTGCACGCCACGCCGGGCGCACCTAAAAATCCCTGGACGAACGGCATGGTAAAACATCCAATATTATATCCCGAAGCATTCACAAGACCAAAGGCCTTCTGCTCTCTCGTTCCCCTTGCGAACAGTCCGTAGCCGATCACCGCGTACGCGCCGCTGCACAGGAAGCCGATCAATACGATCACCAGCATGGAGACATCCATGGTCGCCTGGCCGAAATTATGGATGATCGCCGCCGGCAGTGTGATCTTTGTGACAAGTTTTGAGAAGACCGGAAGATCCGTCTGATGCAAAAGACCAATCTTTTTTAAACCGTATCCCATCAGGATGATCAGAAAAAAACATCCCGCTTTCAATAATACTGCACTCATTTTTCATGTCCCTCTTTTTATGTCTTTTTGGCAGAAATATAAACAAAGGTTATTATATCTCAAAGTCGCGATCGAATCAATCACTCTTTTCCATCCGGAAAAGTATTGATCCCATATCCCAGAGTGATTTCACATAGCGATTTCGTTTTTCCCGCACTGGACAGTTTTCTGTTCTGATGTTATACTTGTTCTGTTCTCATACAGTTTTCAGGGAGGTTTTTTACCATGTCCGAAGAAAAAGATGCAAAAATTCAGGAACTGGAAGCCGAGATTGCCCGTTTGAAAGAAGAAAATTCAAAGCTTCAGGAGACTGTCCAGTGGATGCATGACCTGATCTGGAAGATGGTCCGTGACCGCGAGGGGCAGAAAGGAGATCCTGCCGATGGTACATACGCTTGTTCCGATGTCCGTGAAGATCAAGATCAAAAACTTTGAGACACCGGCACGGCTGATCAATCACATGGAATTATCCTGTGCAGTTGGTATGGCATGCCGCGAGGCTTCGCTCCCATGCCCGGTGGGAACTGCAGGAATGGGGCTCAAAGAGTTCGTAAAGTCGGTTCCGGATACTATTTTTTCAAGTCCGGCCGTCAATGAGAAATTGAAGGTTCTGATCCGCGATTATATCTATAAGAAGGGCGAGGTTCTGGATGACGACTCACTGATCACCCTGAAACTCGGATATGAAGAATCTTAGGTGTGGCTGCCGCGAGCCAGGTCAGCCGCATAATCTGATCCGGATCCGGATCATAATGGAAGGAGTTTACAGCGATGGGAATTACTGAAAAAGAGTTTCTCGATAAAATGATCGCGCTGGCAAAAGCAGGCGAGGATGAAATGGAGCATTTAAAATGCATGTTTTACGCATGGGCAGAATTTTTCGAAGCTGACGAGGAGACCGTAAACGGGATTGCCGAACTTCTCGCTGACGCCGCGGAGATTTCCGATAAAGATGCGTTTATCAAAAATTTAAGCTGTATTTTATAATTGCAAAAAGACCGGATCCTGCGTAAAGAACGGATCCGGTCTTTTTTGTTTACGCGAATAACGAGCCAAAGTCCGCGCTTGCGCGAGACCTTGGCGACTGTCGTGATAACTTCCCGTTACGCAAAAGGTTCATTTTTATTTCTCTGTGCTGTCATCTTCCGGGCAGAGATACTCGATCAGAGCGTCCTGCTCTTTTCCGGACAGGCGGAAGAAACCTTCGCCTACGCAGAGGTAACCATCTTCAACATAAACTTCGCTGGAATCAAAATACTCGCCTTTCGCGAACTTGCGGTTTAATTCCGCATTGATCTCGCCGTAGTTTTCCACTCCGAAGATCTTGTTCTTCTTCTGTTCGATCTTCATTAAGTGATAATATGCTTTCTTTAAGTAATCGCCCCGTTTTTTCATAAGAGTTCTCCTTTGCTTTTTATATTCTCTGTAATAAAAGTGTACGGGATAATGCTGAGTTTGTCAATCAGGTATCCTGTTTCTTTAAAAAAATAAGAACCCCGCATAAACGCTGGATTTCTCGAGATTCTTATAAGTGGACCTGAGGGGAATCGAACCCATAACCATTGATTCCATGAATGCCCCATAAATAGCGTTTTCCCTTATTTTATGCGGGTTTCGCAGGAATGTTATAAACCTATTTCTTGCTGTTTTTTCTCTCAAAAACGCTCTTTTTCGCCATTATGCAACACGAAATGCAACACGAATCTGGCAATAAATACAGCTTTTCCACCCCTATAATTCGATGGCACCTCGCGCATTGGTCTTAATTGTGAACGTTCCTTCCAGCATCTCGCCGTTTGGTCCAAAAGCAAAGATTTCGCTGTTAATCTGCAGGAGTCGATTGGTGACCATTGCACCATCAAAGCCTAAGTAATACCATTTATTTTTGCTCTTTTTCCATGTATTTACAACCATATCCCCCGTCCCATCAAACCAGTACCATCGTCCATCCGGATCCCTGTGCCAATCATTGCATATCGGCTCACCAGTATTGCCATGGTAGTATCTCCACTTTCCTGCTTCCTGCCGCCATCCTGATTTTTTTTCAGGTTCCGGCAAAACATTATCTCCATTATCCAAAACCACGACCGTGTGCCCCTTTGTCTTCGTAACGAGGATGTCCCCGCGCATGAGGAACTCTGAAGAGCTGCAATACTTGGCATCTCTTAAAACCTCAAAGTGCCCTGTTGCCTGCAACGCTGCCACTTCATTTCCTGTGGAGAAGCATCCCACTTGAATTCCTGCGTACAGGCAGCACACTCTCACAAGTTCAGAGCAGTCTGTCTCCACCTCTTTTGTGATTTTTGATAAATCATAACCAAAAGGCTTAGCAGCAGCCGTCGCGGTCGTTCTATGGGTCTGACAATACCCGATATGATTATTCCGACACCCGGCTTCCATGTTCGTTGCGATCTTCTCACGGGCTGTCGGATCCTTGGCGCGAATCACAATCCAGCCCTTGCTGTGGAGATACCATGCCTGCATGCTGACCTCAGCTCCACCCTTCTGATCACCTGGCTTGCCACTGGTGATTCCACCGTGTTCGTTGCTTCTTGCACTTCCGACTCTTACCATGTAATTATACATCCTTTCTGAAAACAAAAGGTCCAGGAGCATTTCCTGGACCAAATCTGTTGCGACGTCGCAACGGCCTTAACCCCGACCGCCGGGGAGATGTCTGGATCACCTCCTTCTATGCTTTCAAATCTGTTTCATTTCTGCTATCGATTTTATCTTTCAGAACCGCAATGTACTTCATCAGCCATTCAGGTACCCGCGCACCCATGCGACCAGCATTTTCAGTGATAGACAAGGCCTCATTTAATAAATACCATACTGTTGTCAAAAGGGACAACATCGCCGATGGCAGATGATACCCAAGATCCCCGGATGTCTTTGCTAAGATATAATCAATCACAATTGCCACAGTGATCACAAATAAATATGCGATCTTCTTTGCGATTCCCTTTGCTCCTTTTTTACTGGACCAACCGTATGATGTATCTCCTGGATGATCGATGGCCTCCACCATACTTGCGATCATCCCACTGATATAGTCAATGACCATTAAAAAGACAAGCAGCCCCAGCAAATAAAATGTGATTCCCAACTTTTCAGACAAAAAAGCGATTGCCCCAGTTGCAATCAGCTGGATTGTTGTACATGTACCTTTTTTCATTTTCATTTTTCCTTTCGATTTCCCTACTATATTATATGTTTGTCCGTCAGATCAGTCTGTAGTGTGGCCGTTCCTCCCCGAACTTTCGATACCGGATCCAGTCATCCAAGACGATTCCGGCCAGGGACACTGGCAGCCATAACAGCATGTACTGTGGGCAGATCTGTCCGAGGATGTTGCCAGGCATTCCGCTGTAGTCCCAGACACCCCAGCCGAGCCAGAGATTGACGATGCAGCCGGTACAAAACTCGAGCACTGTAATCCCGGCCGCGCCGATCAGGATCTGCTGCCAGAGCGGCATAGACCACGGAAGGACCTCGTTGATCAATCCCAGATAGATGAAGCAGATTCCTCCCAGGATGAACATCGTCCAGTGGCTCCATCCGCGCCATGCCAGTTCGATCAGTATGTACAATAGACCGCCAACATCAAGCAAGAACAGATATTTATTCAGCAGCCTGTGCATTCTCATCACCTGCACTCTCTTTCATCGATGCAATATATGCCTTGAGAACGTCTGACTGGTACTCTTCTGGAACATCTGCGCCGTAATAAATTGCCTGGACCTCTTCTGTGCTCTCACATCCTGCGATCCACATATTTACGGCATTGCAGTAAGTAGTATGATAGCTGACGTGCTGCATGGCCGCGGCGATGAGCGTCTGCATGTCGGCCGCACTGTAATACCGACACGGCTGGCCATCGGAGTGATATTCGAGCTGTTCCGCACCGGCCGCAAGCTGGACCTGTTTGCCGAAGAGGTTGAGCTGATCATGCTCCGTCAAACTAAAATGCTCCGTGGATCCGTCCGACAGCTTGACATCGACTCCGGAATAGATGGCAGTCTCACATGCTTGACTGATCTCTCGTTTTTTCGCCGCCTGCAGCTCTACCAGTGTCGGCTCATACGGCTCCGGCGGAAGGATCTCGCCACCAGTATCCGGATCCGGTGTCTGGTACACGCTGCCATCATCTGACAGATAGACTGTCTGACCCTCGTCACGATAAACTGTAGTCCATCCAGCCAGCGTTGCGCATTCGATGTCTCCAGCCGTGTAAAGCACAATGTCACCATTCCACTTTGTTGGCGGTGTACCTGTGAAAACGATCTGCAGCACATGCGGTTCGATTGTCTGGATGCTCCTGATCTCGTAGAGCTTACCCTTGACTTTGATTTTTTCCATGATTTTTACCTCCATGATTTATTTTTTTGTATATAAAAAGGACCCTCGCGGATCCTGAATTTTCAAATTTATGTGATTTTTCTTCTTTCCCTCAATTGTATAGTGAACTGGATTCCAAGATATATGGAATACCAAATAAAAGCATAGCTGATTTATTAGATTTATCTGTACCTGATGGATTATATCGAGTTGACCCTGCAGCAAAAAATAATCCCGTAGGAACTTACGGAATATGTGAAGTACGTACAACTGACGATAAAGGCTGGCGTTTCGTAACTTTTTATGCAACATCGCCTGCAAATATTGTCCGGAGAAATTTTTATAATTCATATGGAACTACTAACCCAGTGTGGAGCGGATGGTTAGCTGATGGTCTTCCAATTGACTTTACAGACATTAATATTGAACTGTCCCCAGAGCAATGGGCTACATCAAATAATGGGCTGAAATATTACAATCATACTGGATGGAATATTCCATCTAACGCACTTGGTGTTTGCGCAAACATCATGAATTGGCATGGGACTTCTGGAAATGTTACCTGTTCGGTCTATGACAATTCATATCTTCAGTTGCGGTGTGAAGATGCAATATCATGGGGCGGAACTATTCGAGTCTTTTATATCAATAGCAGCATTGTGTAAGAACTACACCGTCGAGAATGGGGAATCTTAATTTTTTTGTTTATACAACTGGACACATCGAATTTCAGAATTAATCGACAATGATGGATGGCAATTGTTTACTGTAAGGAAAACTTTATCATTAGCAACAAATGCCAACTGAGCAAACAGATAATTTTGCGTTGTGTAGAGAATGGATGAAACACGCTCATACCCATCTGGAACTACTGGAATTTTATCTGTTACTTCAAAAGTGGTTAATCCTACTGCAAATGATTGGCTTGCTATGACTGTATCATTTTTTGTTAAGTAATTACTTTTTAAAGCATACGGCGATTCTTGCCAGCCTTTCGAAGAATCAATACAGTAAAAATGTTTGCCGCTATAAGAAAAGGCATGGAGCATTCCCCGTTCACCAATACCAATTGTATTATTTTTATCAGGAGCAATGGGCAGTGTATAGCCAATATCGAATACAAATGGATGATTCCAATCGCTCATATGTTTCATAAGCTGATCTAAAGTTATATCTTGTGTAGTCCCATATAATCCGTCACTCAAATTATTAGCAATCGTCTGGGAGTCACTATACAATTAAGCCGGTCTGTCAGATCTGCCGCCCCCCGCAGTCATACCTCTGCGCATGACAAATAAGCGACCGTTGCCGCCCGCCTTTTCTATAGCTATTCTATGACTTTATGCGTACTTTCTATGACTGGCTTTTACCTGCTCTTCCTTGACCGTACAGTAAATCAAGGTCGTGTCCAGCTTCTCATGTCCAAGGAACTCTTTCACCTGCTCGATCGGCATGCCTCTGGCCAACAGGTCTGTGGCAATTGTCCGCCGAAACCGGTGCGGATGTGTTTTCTCAACCCCGGCCCGGGCACCCAGCTGCCGAAGCATGTACTGGATCCCGGCCACTGTCAGACGCCGATCAGGATGATGTTCCGCACCAAATAGCGGCTCATTATCCTTTGCATCACGTTCTTTTAAATATCTCTTCAAGTAAAACTTCGCTGAATCTGTCAGATACGTCTTTCGCTCCTTACTCCCTTTTCCGTATACAATCAATTCCTGACGTCCCATTTCGATATCACCAATATTTAAGGCTGCCATCTCGGAAACTCTGACTCCCGTGGAATACAAAAATTCTATCATGGCGCGGTCTCGGACTCCTGGGCAGGCATCACGCAAACGCTCCATTTCCTCAGCCGAGAATGGTTTCTTGATCTCCTTTTCAAGCTTTAACGTCCCCACTTTTTTCACAGGATTGCTTCTGACAAGCTCCTCTGTGATGAGAAAATCCCAGAAGCTGGATAAATAGTGCAATCTCGTTTGCATTGTCACTGCTTTGATTCCACGCTTTTCCCTCATATATCCATAGTACATCCGGAGATCCATTCCCGTCACTGCGTCAATGCTCTTTCCAAGGAATGCTAAAACATTTCTAACTTCTTTCACATAATGCTGCAGTGTTTTTCGCTTCCTGTTCATGGCGATCTTACTGGCTACAAACATCCGGATCTTCGCCTCGTCTCCATCCACACCGGTATCCATCAGTTCTGTGTTCTCTTCTTGGATCTCTTTTCCATGGAAATTCAGGTATAGGACGTTTCCAAGATGCTCCAGTTGCTCCGGAGTTAGGTGCGGTGTCATCTCTGTCAGCACGTTTTTGATGATTTTCTCTATCACAGTAAGCCCCTCCTTTACACAGATATTGTAAAGGATAGGGGCTTTCTCTGCCAACAGCACACTCAATTGTATAGTGACATGAGCAACTATAGAGCAATTATCGTGAATGATACACCAGCAGATAATATCCCTTCGCTCTTAAAAGCAAAGGCAAAACTCATCTCGAACCAAAATAAGGGAGATGGATTTTATGTGATCATAGGAGGATGGCAGGGCAAGACTTATGGGTTCTCTATCGGAAATGTTATAGGCGGAAAAATCACTATTGCATGTTTTCTGAACAATAACTGTTATCTGGCCACATGTGATTATTCGAATCCTGAAAGCAATTTTTCGTATACAACTATGAAGCCGGATTTATCACCCTATATTACAAAATCTCAGCTGTTTGCCGCTCAAAGTCAGTCTTTTCTTGTGAACAAAAGCACAACTATAGATGGGACATTGTTTTCCACAGCAAATTTTAAAGCGCAAAGACCTAATAACGGAACCGGAGCCGCTTCATACGGATTTGAAAATATCGGCACAAATTCAGGTGCTTTATACCTCGATCCAACGGATTACAAACTGCATTTTATAAATTATGAAGGAAAGGATTTTACGATAAATTGGACGAAAAACTAAGTAAGTTTAACCCATGCAGTATCGCCAATTCCGGCGTTATATCGATATCGATCACCATTTACGCTGAATAATAATGCACATGATCCACCGCATAATACATATCCGGTTTGTCCGTTTGGAGTAAATGGTCCACTATATCCGACAAAACCAATTTTAGGCAATGCACCAGTATAGACCTTTTTCAAATCGTCAAATGTATAATTGGTCATGTTAATAAAAAATTTGTTTTGAAAATCGGTAAGATCATTAGACAATAAGTATGGTGCTTTTTCCCACTTTGCTTCTTGTGTAAGACAGAAGAACTCTTTGGATCCACTGAGTGCCCATATCCACCAATTAGATGCAAAGCAAATAGTGGTGCCGCTTTTTGATCCTGATGGCAAAATATCTGTTTGCCTCCAATCGATATATCCGATATAAACAGTTTTATTTTGTTGGCTAAGAGATACAAGCGTTGATAAATCAGTGATATTCCCGCACCACGTAATTTTCTCACTATACAATTGAGTGTAGAGGTCTTTCAGGATCTTGCCCTGCGCCGCTGATAACGGCAATCCGGCATTGTCGGTCACACAGTTATTGACGATTTGCCCTGCGTGCAGCACGAACTGCAGTCCGGCTTTTAAATTTCTGAAGAACTGGAAGAAATTCATCTTCGACTTCATGGTTTCAAGAAAACTTGGTAAGCTGCTGATCCCTTCCACTGTTCCGGAATCATCAAACTCTGGGGTCTCAATATCCATAATATCCTGCACTGTTGCAGTTCCGGCCGGATTCACGGTAAGCGTGATCTGTGACGCATTCTGCACTGTGTGCTGAATATTGTATATGTACGCTGACGGGGAGATGTCACTCTGCACCGGCATTTCATCTGGAGTTGTCGCTTGTGTGACAGAAAATAATATTTCCGCTCCGCCCTCAATCTTGGCATAGAGTCCGATCGTCTCGATTCGATACGTCTGATCCACTCCATCATTATCGAAGCGGACACTCACCTGTGCCACATTTCCGCCCAGTACTTTACTGTCAAATGGCAGCACACTCTGCACCACATCCTGTAGCCCAGTCAGTGCCGGAACATCGGTTCCCACCGGATATGAATAACTTGATGTTTTTGCGCTTGTGAAAATTAAAGGTTTCTCATTCGCTAACGCTTGCGCAATAAGGTTCTGTCCATTCTCTGTTACAATGGCCGCTCTATATACTCCCATCGTTTTTTCCTCCTATTCGTTCGATATTGTCTGAATCTTGGTGCCTGATACCGCTCCACCTGTATTTGCCACCTCTTCGATGTCATAAACGGTATGTCTGTAAATTGTCTGTACAAATACCCGTGAAACGGCTCCTGCTGCGTACAGGCGGCACGGAACACGGTTTGTTGTCTGCTGATTGGCAAGGATCTGAATGTGAGCTGGAACAACATCCCACAAAAGATCATAAAGAAGGTCGATCGCCCCGTAACGGTCTGATGTAACTTTTATCTTCAGCTTACAAGCTGCTGAATCAACGGACATCTCATATCCGTCTTCCCCGTACAGCTCCGTGAGCTTGTCTCTCAGAAATTCAATGGAAAAGGGAACGATCGTGTTGTATTTCTGCAGTACCCGTGCTCTCCTGTATTCCATCGTGTCTCCAAAACGATACGTGACCCCTAGGAGCTTTTCATAATACGCAATCGTCTCCTCATCACAGGTTGCGATGTAATTGTTGTCCTTCACCTTCTCGCTTGTTTCATCAAGCTTGTCAAGACTGTATCCATGTGCTTTTAATATCTCTCTGAATTCGATGATTGGCCGGAAGTATTCCGGCAACTGTCCTCTTAAAGTTTCTTCCGCTCTACTCACCGTTGATCACCACCGTCCCCAGTACCGGCACCTGCTGCAATGCAGATGTCTCTGTAAGCTTCAGATCTCCGCTGACGCCGTTGATCTTTACATTGGACACATTGACAACATCCTGGATCGTCAGGATGGAATAGATGATCCTGGACGCGTAGACCGTGACCGCATACGTGATCTGATGGGATTTTATAGCATCTCCCCATGCTTTACAGAGCGTATCCAGATATTCCTGAATCTTCTGCCTGATCTGATTTTTATAGGTTTCAACACCGTTCGGCATCGTCTCTACAAAATCGATGTCACATGTAATATTTAAAGTCAACGCTGTGCCTGTTGTGATCGTCACGGCCGCGCCGATCGGTGCGATCCCATATCCGTCTGCGGATGGTACGCTGCCGCCATCTTCCGGCGGGCAGATGATATTCTGAACTTTCTGGACTGTAGCTGGAAGCGCCGGCCGGAGATCATCCCCGAGGATGCTGCAGAGGACGGTCCCGCCGCCCTTCCATGCCGGATATACCTGCACGGCACCAACTCCTTCAATTGACAGAATCTCATTTTTATAAGAGGAGATATTTCCGCCGAATGCAGCGACATCAAACGTCTCATAGAACCGGCTTCTCAGCGCTTCATCCGTCTCCTCTTCCGTTCCGGCCATGATGATATCTCCCAGAACTGCGGAGGTAAGATTTTCCACCGGCGTAATTGGGAGCAGATTCCCGGAATAGTTGTTTCCGGATATTCCCGTATCCTTGCACTGCATCGCATAGACGTATTCCGGCCCGCCTCCGGAGATCCGGTCTCCGGTCACGAAGATCTTGGAATCTGCCCCGTTGATCGTCTTGAATTCCGACCCGGATGGAACTGCGGTGTTAAAGGTTCCTTTCCGGACTGCTGCCGTTGCCTGTTTTCTGGTAAGTCCTCGCGTCTGAACGATCTTATCCAGGCAGTCACCGACCGCAGTGGCCGGATAGGCGTTATCCTGAATCTGCTTTAAGATCATGTAAACCCCTTCCAGATACCAGGCCGCCGGTCCAATCGCTGTCTGGATCATGCTGCCTTCCCTGGTGTCAATGTTGGGATCCACCTGGTCCAGCATCTCTTTCTGAATCACTTCCCTTGTATATCCGCTAAAATCGATCACACACTCACCTCCTCCGTCAATGTTCCATATACCGTTTTCACATCAAAGCTACAGCTCAGCTCTCCCGGTATTTTTTCCGTAAATACAAAATTTTCCACTGTAAGGATTCGGCTGTCTCCTGAAAATGCATCTTCGATCCGGCGGGGAAGTTCGCTTTCGATGTAATCCCGTTCTTCTCCCACCAGGTTCTCCAGTTCACTTCCAAAATCAGACGAATAGATCTGCCACCGGAACCGTTCATTCTGAAGGATGATCTCCACGGCCTGACGCATTGCAGGAAGTCCTTCATCCATGCCGGAGACCTGTTTCGATGACCAGTCGATCAGGAATGTCCTTGTCGGTTTTTCCACATGATGCAGGGTCACATCAAGCCCCACACCTTCCGGTAATACTGCCATGATGACCTCCTTATGTGATCTTTGATAATACAATAAACTGCTGCCCTTTTTGGACTCGGAGGAGCAGGACCTTGTCTCCCGCTTTTAACCCTTCCGTGACCGTTACTGTTCCACCGGCGCCACCCTTCACCTGCTCCGTCCGCTCGATGACGTTGCTCGTCAGGATCAGCGCATTCCCGGAAATCGGCGGCAGGGAGGTATCTGTCTGGATCGTGAGCGGAGAGGTCTTTGTGACGGTCCCAGTGGCCTTGTCCGTCATTTTTATCGCATTCATATAGTTTTTTACGATCTCCTGAAGGACTCCAAGAAGTTCCGTTGTCATATGATGCTCACACCTCCCAATTGTTCAAATGATTTCACTTCAATCTGCATGGTATGGTCCTCTCCTTCCCATTTCTGCGTCACCTTTTCTGCAAGGAGCAGCCTCGACGTGGCAAGATCTTCAATATCCCCGACCTTAACCGGCAGAATCATGCCGGCACGGATCTCCGGCACTCCGATTGCCTCCAGCTTCAACGTCTGAAGGACCCGGTTGTAATACTGGAGATATGCCTCACACATCTTGTCGATCTGTGCCTCATTCAGGTTCTCATCCACCTCATCATAATACTGCAAAAGCCCCCACTTTTTGATCGTATCGGTGTCTTCATGCACGTACACGTCGGTGCGTCCACTCTTTTCATTCTTCCGGGCAAGCTTCACGCGGTTATAGGTATCAGAATCAATATCACGCTTATAGGTGTAGTCTGTTACCAGACTGCCATCTCCTACCATTGTGTTCGTAAACCAGTTTTTCGCTTCCACAAGCGTCAGTTCTCCGGCTCTATCGTACAGGATGAAGATCTTCCCGGTCTGGACAATGGTCTCTGACAGCGCGTCAAATACAATGTTCAGACAGTCCTCATTTTCCTTCAGAAATGTCGGAAACACATACCCGGTTGTTTCCAATGTTCCTACTTTCAAGCCAAAGTCTCCGGCAATCCGCGTAAGGACCTGTTCAAAACTCATGTTGTCAAGGGAATAGCTGGCATTCGCTTTCAGGTACCGAAGCTGATCATAGGCGGTATAGGTTGTCTCACCATCCCGTGTGCGCTCGATCGTAAATACAAACCCTTTAAACAGTTTCACACCATCTACGCTGTACTCCACCGAGCTTCCCTCCGGAATCCTGATCGGACCATCCTCCAGACAGGAAAACTTTAACTTTCCAGGCGCATCCATCCGGTTCGTCGTGAACTCGATCTCTCTGGCAACCTCTATGTATTCCATGATCGTTATCAGGTCTGAACCATCGGGAGCTTTTCCCTTTATTTGGACCTTCAATGATCTCTCCATCTTTCATCACCCCGTAATCTGCAGCTGGCCTTCCTGTACCCATCCATAGGATCCGACGTGGACCGGATACGGGTTCCCGGAAACGATCCGAGTCACCGTAGTGCTCAGGTTGTTGGCCGTTCCATGAGGTCTCCCGCCGTAGCTGTCATAGCAGTATTCCCCGTTTACGATCACCGCGGCACCGACACGAAGGACCGGGGATTCAACCGCCCTCGGAGTCTCTGTGGATGCCTCGGCGCTTGCCTGCCCTGTGGCAGGAGTCTTTAATATCGAGACGATCTTCGGTGCATAGGAGCGATACTCCTGTAATTCCAGGCTGTAATAGATATCTTTGGGTTCCCCGCCCTTATCCTTCGTCTCAAAGTTTGAAACAATGCATTTCATATTGGTGTCGGATCCACCGGACCTTGTGATGATCAGACGGCAGATCTGCTTTTTCTTCAATGCTTTTTCAAAATATTTCAGATAATAGGATGGAGATTTTGCCCCACCGTTTACATACACGGCCTGGCGATCTCCCGGGAAAAAGGATTCCCAGGATACCTCTTTTAAAGATGGCTTCCTGGGAACCACGATCTCACCCACACCGATGACGTCATACGTTTTATGGTCTGTCGGAGTTTTTATTTCAATCTCCTCCGGGTTTACCGGGAGTTTTATCTTCTTTCCGGCAAATACCAGATAAATCGAACATCCGATTTTTAATTTTGCCATGACCCCACTCCTTTCATCATCCGTGCGATACCGATGTCTGGGAGTTCATCTGCTCGATGAGCATCTTCCGGATATAATCCGTGACATCATCAGCCGTCAGGTTTCCTCCGGCGGATTCCGGAACCGTCACATGGATCTCCGGTGCCAGAGTCTTCAGCTCGATCTTATTCATATACCGTCGTTCCGCAAGATCCCGGTAGATTTTCAGATCTTCATCTGACAATTTGATATCATCCACCTTGCCGACTTTTCCAACCTTCGCGACCTTATCGATATTGTTTCCGCCGGAAAGGTCCAGGTCGTTGAAGCTTCCCGCGAGTTTTCCAATATCAAGATCCAGATTGTCCAGTTTGGAACCGAGATTTGCCCCGTAGTTTCCCCATTCTGCCGCTGTAGCACCGATATCAAGGTTTGCCATCCGCTTAATCTGGATTGCATTCTCTCCAAAGGTATCGTCTACCCAGCCAGATAGTTTTCCGCGGAAGCCACTCACAGCCCCCTGAAGATGAGAACCTGTCAGTGCATCGATCGCACCTGCCGCAGTTTCTACCATACTGAGGATCGTATCCAATGCATTCGAAAACAGATGTGCAATAGCAGCAACCGGATCGTTAAATACATTCGCGAAGAACTCTGCAAACGAAGCGATCACATTCCAGAGTGTGGCAAATACATTGTAGCCAACTGCGTAGGTCATTCCGAAGACCTGTCCGACCCAGCCGCCGACTTCCTGCATCCCGATTCCAAACTGCTGTGCTGCGATCAATGCTCCCGCAAACAATGCCACCAGGAGCAGAATCGGCCAGTTCGCGGCCGCCCACGAAGCCATGTGAATTCCTGCCACTGCTGCACTTCCAAGCGCTGCCTGGACCGCCTGTGCCTTCACAAGCAGGAATCCCAGCCCCACGGCCGCCAGGATCGGAAGGATCATATCCATGTTGTCGGCAACAAAAAGTGCCGCCGATCCGATCCCTGACAGGGCATCCGTTCCGACTTGAGCCATCACGGACAGCAGCGAGATCGCTTCACCGAGGATCTCCTGTCCCTGATCTGTCTGAATAAAATCATTCCAGGACTGTGCCATCTGCTTTACTTCATGCTGGACGATGTTCTGCGCCTGCGTCATCGCATCCGACAACGTCATCGGGATCGATTCAAACTTCTGGTTCGTCTGATCCGCCATATCAAGCAGCGCGTTCTTTACAACCTGAGCTGTGACTTTTCCGTCCTCCGCATACTGCTTGATGGATCCGGACGCCCATCCCATACTCTCCTCGATGGTCCTGGCGATTCCCGGAGCCGCCGCCAGAATGGAGTTTAAGTCCTGACCTCGCAGGACACCAGCCGCCATCGCCTGGGTAAGCTGCACCATCGCATTGCTCTGTTCCTGAGCCGACGCACCGCCGATCTTGAACTGCTTATTCACCTGCTCCGTGAATGCGATCAGCTCCTGGTTCGAAGAGAATGCATTTCCGGCATTCAGCCCCATCTTTCCGACTGCGTCTGCCGTATCGGAATAAGCCGCTTTGGAACGCAGTGCCGACTGATAGATCATCTCACTCAGTTCATTCGTTGTCTGAAAGCCGTCGTTCATGAGGTTTAAGCGGGCGTTGATCTGAGCCTGGGTGTCAGAGAAATCCAGGAAACTACGGACCAGTGTTGTCACACCAGCGGCCGCGGCAATCCTCTTGATCGTACTCAGGAGTTTGCCCGCTTGGTCATTTGTCTTCTGTGTCTCTCGTCCCAGACGTGACTGGTTTTCGATCGTATCGATCAATGCGGAATTGCCTTCCTTGATTGCTGCTGTCATCTGGTCAAAACCTTTTCCACTAATACTGTTGGCCGTGTCTCCCAATGCTTGAAGGGCAGCTCCCTGTTCCTGGATTTTTCCGCTGAGTTCCGTGATCTTCTGATCCAGGGTATTAAAACCGGCTGCCGCGATCGTATTGGAAGACTGCCCCATCATATTGATGGAATTGTTGATCCTTTCAGTTGCTCCCACTGCTGACTCACCAAGCGTTAAGAACCGGGTGAATGCAGCCGTAAATTCATCCGTCAAAACAAGATTTTCCTGTATTTTACCCATTCACATCGCCTCCTCACTTGTTTTTCATCTCTTTCGACAACCGGTCCATCATTGTAAACATAAGAATCTTTTCCCTCAATGGCCGTTTCTCAAAGTCTTCCGGGAAGATTCCAAGGGAGACAAAAGCAAAATAGCTTGTTTCTGTCTCCCAGTCTCCTCCCTCTAAAAGTTTTTTGCGGCATTCTTCAGCTCGCTTGCCATCTTGACATCGTTGATCTCAGAAACCGCATCCATGACAAGATTCTTTTCCCCGATCGTGAACATGAGGCCCGGCACCTCTGTCGGGTCCATGACACCATAGAAACTGCAAAGCTCTGCATCCTTGAGATTCGGTGTCTCCATGCAGGTCACGATCATCTCATTTATATAAGTCGCATTGTTAAAAACACCTTTTACAGTGTTTCTTTTTACGATCCTATCGTTTTCCTTCGGTGTGATCGCTTTTACAACAAACGGGATCTTCTCCCCTTTTTCATCCTTAAAGTTTTCCAGATAAAACTCTTTCGTCTTTCCGGCCGGAACCGGTCTTAAGTATGCTCCTAAATTTCCCATGTTTTTTCCTCCTATTTGCCTAACTGAGCTGGCTGGCTGTTAAATGATTTCAGTACCTCGAAATCGCTGAATGTGAACTCGATATCAATCTGAAGGCTCTCCGCAGAATCATCCAGGACCGCGATCGGGATCTTCTTTAAGATGACGTTATAAAGCACAACGGTTTGGGTACCCAACGAAGAGGATGGATCATCGTTCGTGATCTGGAAATTGATCGTTGGGAACTTTCCGGTACGCTTAAACTCCGATAACAAAGTTAAAAACGTCGGGGTTCCGTAATAGATCGTAGCTGATCCGGAATACTTTAATCCTTTGACCTTTTCCTGTTCTGTCAGCGCTCCGACAACCTTAAACTCGCCCGTCTGGATCTCAGCGCTGGAGTTAAATTTCTTCAGTCCAAACAGAAGCTCATTGCTTCCATTGATCACAGTAAAAGCTTTTCCGGCCGCGCCGCGGTAGGAATCCTGTGCGAGTAAATATCCTTCATTGATTACCATATCTTACACCTCCTTACTCATTGTCCGAATTAACAGACACATTTACTGTCATGTAGATCTTCTCGATGCTGTCCACCGGCTGGATCGCAACGTTTACAACAACGGCATCGATCTCATTGCCTGCGAGGACCTCCACGTCATCCGGTTCGAAATTCTGGATTCCGCCGTTTGCCTGCATCTCGTTTAAGTATCCAACGATCCAGCCTTTCAGAAGATTTCTTCCATCGTCGTTGTTGTTGGTCTTTCCGATGTAATACAGGGAAAACTGCTTATAGACATCGTTGCAGAACTGGTTCAGGACACGCATCACGCGGTTCTTTGCAAAGCAGCTCTGTTTATCCACCGTGAAGCTTGTCAGGGTGTTGATATCTGTGCATACCTTGACAGTGTCAAAGGTATCGATAAACACGATCTTGCCCTTCTGGATTGCTTCCTCGATCTCTGTGTCGGTAAACTTCGGGTTTGCCTCCACCGCGTTCGGATATCTGGCGTATGTAAGAGACTGATTATACGGGGCACCTGCCTCCGCTCCGCCGAGCCACCAGGTTACCTGCTGTGGAGTCAGCACCGTACCGTCAGAGAGCTTAACGCCGTTTCCGGCCGAGATCACCCACTCGGTATTGCTGTCCTCTGCGCCTGCCATAACTGCCTGGCACTTCCGACCGACACGTTCAGAAATCCTCTTTACAAAGGACGCATAAGCCTCGATCACAACCGACTCCGTTCCGTCGTAAACCACGATATCGAACGTGTATTTTTCCAGTGCTGTCAGGAATGCGGAATAATCTGCATTGGCGACCGTCGGATCCACACCGCCACTCAGAGCGGTTCCGGCTGTCTCTGTGAACGTGTTTCCAGTTCCCGAGAATGTCACCCAGGCATTTGCGGAAAGCTCAGAAAGCGCGGTTACTGTCTGTTCATCCACGGTTCTTCCATCCACGACCGTAGATACCACATAGGTTCCGCCTGTGTCCGGATCTTCCTGGACGATCATTGTGATATCATTTCCGCGGATGCCTTCATACAGTGCTGTCACCGATAAGGCGCCGATCGTTCCGGACGCCTTGACGCCGCCGGTTCCCTTCGGACGATATAACAGAATCTTGATCGGTCCCGGTGTGGTATCGCTGCCCTTCATCATTTCCTTAAGGAATAATGCTTTCTCATTTGTGACATCATAGCCGATATACGGAGTCAGGTCTTCTCCCGGAATGATCGTCTGAATGACCTCACAGGGTCCCCAGGAGAGCGGCTCAGCGATCGCCACAACGCCCTTTTCTCCCACACTTGCGGAAAGATTCCCGCTCGATTTTGTATTGATGTACACGCCCGGCTGGACCTTATTCTGGCTCATCCATGTACCACCTGCCATGTTATCTGCCTCCTTTCAAAGCTGTCTCCAGGGCGTCAACCGCCTCAGAGATCGTGTATTCCGGTTCCTTCAGGATCACCCTGGCGAAATCCGGCTGATATGCCGCAAGACGGCGGCTTTTCAAAAGTTTCTCTGTGGAGTACTTCTTTTCCTCCGTTTTCTTAGTCGTTTTCTTTGATACCGACATTGTTCTCCTCCATCTCCTGCATCATGTTTTCCGTTTCTTCCACCAGGATCCGCGTCCGGATATGGAACTGGTAATGCAGCTCCTCATCTTCAATGCTCCACTGCTGATCCTGCACTGGAACCGGAACGCTCTTTCCGCTGCCATCTGTGTATGGGAACGGATCCAGATTCCGGTCCAGAAACTCCGCGATCTCATGGATCTTCCGGTTTCCGTTTACCAGGTTCCGCTGCTGTACAAAGACAAGATCCACGCCGAGATCACGGAAATAGTGGTTTCCCACATGCTCCTCGATCGTGGACGGCATGAAGAAAAGAAAGAAGCAGGGAAAACTCGTTCCCTGCTGGTTTGGGCTGTCATATACCGGATAGTCCGGATATGCTCCGGTAAGCATACCGGCCAGGCTGTCGATCACATGATGTAAGGAAAAGATCATTTGAATGCCTCCTCTACCCGTTTTTCCAGTTCCGTCCGGACCACATCCCGGTACCTTCCGATTCCTGCCTCTTTCATGTACTTCCCCTGCACATAGCTCGTTTTGGTTCCGACCATGATACCGCCGGATCCATCCGGACTCCGCTCCAAGAGATTCCCATTGATGATCAGACCCGGAACGAAATGTTTATCGACCCGGTGTCCGTCATTCACATAGGATGCGTACTGCATGTTGTTATTGAGTTCGGTCCGGACACTGCCGCCCGTCACGACCGGTGTTGTCACACTGTCTGTCGCCCAGTGCTGTGCCATCTGCCCGCTTCTCATGTTGGTCCCGGCAAGGGTTCCATCATTCGGCGGCGTCTTTTCTGTTGCCACGCGAACCGCCTCAATGGTCGCTCCTTCAGCAACCTCTGCCATAATCTTCGGAACATTCTCTCCGGCTTTTCTCAGTTCTTCCAGTCGTTTCCGCATCTGGCTTCCAAAGCTTGACATCTGTTCACCTCCCAGATCCGATCAGGTTCTCTCTCAAGAGTGTCACCTCTTTATGTTCCAGACCAGTGAGCGCACCGCCGATCGGATCATAAAAGTCCTGCGGAGGTCCGGCAAGATACCGTTCCGGCTCGTTTGCATGTCCGGTATTTCCTCCGCGGATCACATACAACTCGTCTCCGGCCTGGATGTCCACAGAAAGATCGCAGGAGAGCTTGTCCTCTCCTCTGATCCTGGCGGCATTGTCGGTGATGCCCGGACTCCCGGTTCCTGTATGATACACGCGGCACGGGACCTTCTCCGCAACCGTTTTCCGTTCCTGTCTGGTGACATTCCCGTCCTTTACCGGAACGACCCGGCAGACGTCCATGAGATCGGTATACCAGTTTTTGAAAATCGGATTGTCAAATAACATACTGTTTCCTCCTCTGATGAGCTATGCTCATTTTCATACGTGTTTCCACACTCACCTTTCGTCCTTTATTTGACGCGCCTGCAAGCAAGGCATTTTTCTTACGTGCCTCAATTTGTGCTGGCGTGTTTTGTGAAAGCAAACCATTTTTGCTAGCATGAAGAGTATTCTCAGATGGGGTACACCATTCAAGGTTTTCTACACGGTTATCTGTTTTTACTCCATTAATGTGGTTGATTACCGTCTTCCTGTTCGGATTAGGTATAAATGCAAGAGCGACTAGACGATGAACTCGCATATACCGATATTTTCCTGAATCTGCCAATGCAACATCATAATATCCATCTTTTTTCAAATTAGGTTTTAAATTGCGGCTTTTCCCAGTATTCCCATAGTTTAGGCTCTTCACCTTCCCTTTGTTACTGACCGAATATCTTCCTTCAAACCCTGGAACATCTTTCCATATCTCATCCAATCCACATGCCTCCCATCCCCACCAAGCGGGCGAGTGTTGCAAGCTGCTGGCCGTACTGTGTGGCGTTCCAGCTGCCCCACTTCTCCGTTCCGATCGTCACCGCGGAATTGTCATAACTGACAGATGTGTCTCCCATAGTGGCGCTCTTAATGACTCCTGCGGGCTGTGCCTTTGCGGCTGCCTGTGCCGCCCCGGAAGACTCCGGAGCGTATGTCTTTAAGTACATCGCCGCAAAATGCGCCAGGTAAAGCCCTGCGGCATAGCGCCACATGCTTCCCCAGCGCGATGGAAGGACACTGTCATTGACCTGTTCCAGAAACATCTGAAGGATCCCCTGCGGAAGAAGATCCTGAATTTCGGGATCCCCATCATTCTCTGGAGTGACTTTCTTCGTAAACTGCGGGAAGTCTTCCCGGAACATCTCTTCCGTGTAAGCTCCCCGCTCTCCCGGCTGTGTAAGGTTCGCCGCCTGCTCTTTTGCCGCCTGAAACTTTGCTGTCATCGGGTTTGTGCTTCCATACGGCCACATAGGCATCACTCTTTCTTTGTACTCTTCGCTTTTACAGACTTCTTAGCCTCTTCCTCCGCCGCCGGTTTCTCAGTGTCAGGACGGATGTCATATTCTGCTGCCTGCTCTGCCGCCGCATCATCTGCCTTATAGATCTCCTTGTCTTTGGTACCGCCCGGAACCGCAATATTACCGCCGACGATCGCTCTCTGGACGAGCTCACTCTCTGCGATATCCTCCGGGATCTCTCCGATATAATCCTTTTCGATCCGGTAAAACGAGCCATCGGCCCGTCTCACCAGATAATTTCTTTTCGCTATAATAAACATGTGTTCCCTCCTTAAATTCCGTCTACATAGAGCATGGTCTGGTCGTAGAACATCTCTACCTCGGACAGGTTTCCGGCATAGGCAGTGTCAAAGCAGAAGTCATTAGTGTTAGAGCTTGTCATGGCTCTCGTCAGCGGTACCAGCTCATCCATCGCAAGGAAACGTTCCTCATTGCGATAGACCACCATACGATCCACCCCTGCATCTCCGGCTCCCTTGCACCACTTTGTTGCTGCGATCACAAGATCGGATCCGTTCTGCTTGGCAACGTTGTTCTCGAGCAGGAAGGTTAAGATCGTCTTTTCTGCCAGATCTGTCACCTTTGTGGTTGCGAGGTAATTGAACTGCTCATACGGCATGATGATATGGTTCGGAATCGCTGCATTATCGTTCTCGGAGGCATTCCATGCTAAGAGGATCGCCTCGTTGATGTCCTTCAAAATCTGATCTGGTGTCTTGTCCTTGAACTTTGTACTGGATGTCGTTGCACCATTGGTTGCCGCATTTGTTACGGTAACATTCGGATTGTTTAACAAGCCTGTGGTGCCAAATCTGGAAAATCCCACGTAGGTATTCTCATCCATGTGCTTGTCGTAAGTCAGACGCAGACCGTCACGAAGGAGACTGTCCATGTTGCGTCCGGTCATATTACCACGCTGCAGATCGACCCACATCACACGGGTACCTGCGGCAACCACGTGGGTTTTATACTGTCCTTTCGAGAAGTCTGCCTGTACCATCGGGATCCCGTTCGCGCCGCCGGAATGCATCAGGTTATCCCCGGAGCCTCCAGTGATGCCGTAACCCACCTGCATCGCGGAAACAAACTCTGCCCAACCGCCGCCAACACGGATCGGGATATCTCTTGCGTATGTGAAGCTTGTGAGCGGTGTCCGAACGAGCGTATCACGCTTCTCAAGCTCAGCCGTGAGGAACGCCTGTCCGGAGGCAATTCCGGCAGCGTCCATTGTAAATGCACCTGCGTTTGCGGCTCCGGCAGACCCGCTCACCGCTTTATCTAAGTTGTATGTACCTACATTCTTAAATGCCATGTCTCGTTCCCTCCTATGCGTTTAAGATGGTCAGGATCCGCATCTCTGCCACGCCATTGGCATCTGCGCTTCCCTTCCACTGTGCGTTTGTCAGTTCCACGTTCTTTCCGGTATCTGCTGCCGCTTCAAAGCCTCCGATAACTGCCTTCGGGTAAGACTCATTTTCCACGGTGCGGATGTAGACCTTTCCGCCCGGTGCCGGTGTGCCATTCTGGCAGATCACGTTCACACAGCCGCGCTTCATGACCGGCACGGCTTCGTTTTTGTGATATCCGCCCTCGTTCTGGTTCATATAATCCGTTGCGGATTTTACCTCACGAAGTGCGACACCGACGAACTTCGCCGCTGTGGATGCTGCTTCCCACGGTTTTACTGCTCCCGCGGTTCCAAGTACTACCGGCGCACCGAATGCGATCTCACCTTCGCTCGGATGGGTGTCTACCACCATATCTGCCTGTCTTGCATAACTTCCGGCATAGCCGTGCGGCATGCTCTTTCCAATTACCTGTCCTCTCATCAGTTATTCTCCTTTCTCTTGTGCGGGTTTCTTGCGTCATAAGCGGCCTGACACTGGTCCACATCCATGACCGGCGCTTTATCAGCTGCATTCTTTGCGTTCGCACGGGATGCATTTAAGATCGCGCTGATATCGCTCTTCGAATCGTTTGTGGTAACAAGTTTGATCAGCGCATCAGAAACAGCCTGTCTCTGTACCGGATCCTGGATCGCGGCCACGGTCGGACGCATTGCCTTTAAGATTCCGAGAGCTACTGCTTTGTCCATACCTTCTGAAGATTCTCCATCCATCTCTTCTGCCGGAACGACCTTTGCCTCGCCCTCTTTCTTTTCTTCTCCCTTCGGATCAGCGTCCTCGGTTCCCTCTAATGCCTTGATGGCCTCGTCCATCGGATCCTTCTTTTCTTCCTCCGGAGCTTTATCAAGGACCTCTAAGAGTTTGTCGATCTTCTTATCCAGGGCATCCAGAAACGCGGCGTCCTTAGTCGGAGTCTTTCCTGTCTCTCCCGGCTTCTCCTCTGATGTCTTTTCCCCCTCCGGGGTCGCTCCCTCCTTGCCTTTTGTCTCCTCCGCATCTAACGCGGCCGCAGCATCCATGGCCAGCTGCTGGATTTCTTCCGGACTCTTATCCTTGACGGCCTGTCCGAAGAGGTTGAAAAATAATCCCTTTTTGCTCATTGCTTTCCTTTCCGGCTTGTCTGCCTTTTTGTTTTTATCTGAATCTAAAATAGCGGCCCGCTTCCCGGCTCTTCCCCGGTCCACTACCGCTACATGATTCCCTCTGATATTTTTCTGGCTGTATGTGCCATCCTCATTCTTCGCATAATCACATTCATATCCGCAGCTGATCTCCCGCTTTCCGTTCTGGATCGCATCGATCAGGTCTCTGTCGTGGATATGAAGATCCGCGATCATGAAGTCCTTCCATTCACCGGTTCCCCGGCGGATATTCTGTGCATGCCCCATCTCGTAGTTCTTCACGTCATCCGGACCGATCAGTCCCGGCGGATGATCATTTGTCACCGGCTTGCCCTCAAAAGACGCCATGGCCGCCTCGGAAAACACTTCATCTGGCGGACGGATGACAGCGATGATCCGGCTGGAATCCCCACCGGAGAGCCCCAGCTCACTTCCGAGATAGTCCTGCGTTCCAGTGCGGGCAATCGGCACATTCTTACAAATCAAAAAGCCCTCGCCAGTCTCAATCTGGTTTGGGCTTATCGTGTATCCGTAATACGCAAGCATCTATTTCCACCTTTCTGTCTTTTCGCACCTCACGCAGCGTTTCACATAACCTCCATACGGGCCGGAATCCCGGCTCCAGTGTTTGCAGTAGTGATGGCTGCATCGATGCTGTCTGATCCACTTGAAAAATCCTATTGTAATCACCTCCCTGTTTGTTGCGACGTCGCAACAGATTTATTTAATTTCAACATCCGGGATCAGCCTTTCAGGATAAAATACCAGCTCATAATGATACTTGTCCGTTCCTTTCGGCTCCGTCTGCTCCATCACATAGCAGGTCCAGTCATTCAGATAAATATAATCCTTATAATACTGGTCTGCTCCTGTTTTGATCGTTACTACTAATTCATTTGAGCTGTTATTACTAAGCGCCATATACCCTTCTGCCTGAAGCATAATCGTGTCTGTTCTCGCATTGGTAACCGTAATTCTGCGATAAACATTAAATTCATTCGCATCTTTTGATAAATTGTGGTTAACTGTAGATGCCGTTGAACAGCCGGCCACACCACTTGCTACACAGGCTGCCATAAAAAATGCTACTATTTTCTTCTTCATTATCTTCTCTCCTTAAAAATGGGTATAAAAATACCACCGGCCATTTCTGACTGGTGGTACTAATCTATTATTTTGATTTCTTTAATTTCATGCTCCATCACTTCTGTTTCCCACGGAAGTTCTTTTCCATCCTTTAACGGTCTGTGCAGAGTAATACTTGCCTCTTCTGGATCATTATCGTATGCCGAAGAAAATTCCGTACACATTCCAACCAATTCTGATCCGTCATTTAAATAAATCTGCACCTTTTTCCCTTGAACCTGATACATTTCAAGCTCCTTGCCTACCAACATAGCTTACTCCTTTCTCGGCACTATATGGACACCATTTTTCGAATAATGAATCGAAAATCTTGAAGTTTCTATGGTTTCTCCCGTATTTGCATCCACGGCAACGCCAATTATATGGTCCGCCGATACAAATTCTTTATTCGTCCAATGTCCCTTGCTGTCACGTTTTATTTGACCTGTTCCGGCATATTGATCAACTAATCGCTGTGCTTCTTCCGCAGATACCTTCAAATAACTACGGCCATCTTTGTAATTTTTGTGTCCGAGGATATGCTTACCCTGCTTTCCTTCTTCTATCGTCTTATTGACTTCAGGAGAACGTATCTTCTTTTTCAGTTTATCATCCTGATACAGGCTATGGAACTTATCCCATTTCTCAGAATTATTATACTTCAACTCCCTGAACTTCGCAAAGTCTTTCGGTACATCATTCCCCAGAATGGCCCGATACTCTTTATGCTGCTTCATATCTCTGAGGAGCTGCTGCCGGTTCTTCTCTTTTTCCCGGTACGCTGCGATCTGCTTCTTCGTCCGCGGATCTCGGCTCAGAGGATTCTTTTCGATGCTTGAAAAGTCCTTGTCCTTCTGGATCCGATCCGCGCTCTTCCCGATCGTGGTGTACTTGACCAGGCTGTGCAGGCAGTTCGGATGGATGTTCAGATAGGTGTTCGACAGATCATTACTCCCATACGGATCGACCTTCCCAAACGCTACCGTTAACGGCGGATAATCCGGATTGGTGCCGCTCTTCGAGTACACACGCCCTTCTAACGGCGCACACACCGGACAGGTTGTCCCGACTTTCGTGATCTGCCAGAGATCATATTCATCGGATGTCAGGAGTGCTGCCACTTCCGCCTGTCTGGCCGTCGTCCGGACCGCCATGTTTCCGTAGGCCTGCATGCTCCATTTCCGTCCAGCTTTGTCCGTAAAACCTGTAATTCCGTTTGTCTCCAACTCCTTTACAAGGTCCTGGCTGCTCTTGATCCACGGCTTCCCTGCCGCCTCCTGCCGGAGGATCTGTTCCAACGCCAGTTTCCGGTACGGATCGTTCTCCAACCTTGCGATCGTAAGCACATTCTCAACGCTACTCTTCGCCGTTCCCGCCATCTCCATGAGTTCCCCTTGAAGATTGTTCGCCAACTGCTCCATAATAGCAATCTGGGTCACGGAGCGCATTCCCGTAATCGTCCTCGCGTTGGTATACCCGGCGGCATCTTTATCCGAGTGATAAAAGATCTTTTCGATCATCACTGGCACATAGCTCCAGGAGGTGTCCACCATGTTCTGAAGGATCTTCTGGACCCGCTCCAGCGCCGCCACCTCGGCATATTCTACATGCCCTGCGGCACGTTTCCGAGTGATCTCTCTGATCAGTTCCTGCTCTGTCCGGAGGAAAAGATTTCGAAGCAGCGCTGTAACATCAGTCTTCTCCGGCGGCCGGATCTTCATTGCCATCGCCTACATCATCCTCCCCTGTGCTCCCTGGGAAGGAAAAGCCCGCCATAGGATCCTGCATGCTGCGGGACTCCGAGTAGAACTTTCCTTTCCCGGCTTCGATTGCTTCATCCGTGATCTTGCTGTAAAGTCCCGTCTCATCGGACAGACTCTTCAGTTCCTGCATAGCGGTTGCCGCGTCAATCAGGTCATTCTGATATGCCGCAAGGATCGCATTGCTCTTCCGCTCTGTGATCTCCGCCACGTCTTTCGCATCCGGCGTCTGCATCGGCGGGAAGTCGATGTCCATATCGTCCGGGATCCTGCCCCATGCCGATAGCGCCATGATTGGGAGCAGCTGTTCAATGATTCCCCGGAGCTCCGTCTCCCGCAGTCCATCGATGTAATCATAATAGTTCTTCAGGTCGGATTCTCCGGTGGCGTTCATGCCAGCAGGCGAACGTCCAAACAACTTCGTCACTGGCGTCCTTGCGGCTCCGGCCACGTCCATCATGACACGGTCATAAACATCTGGAAGTCCGGTAAAGGTGTACTGGGTATTGTGGATCGCATCCCCCTTGTTGATCATCCGGGTTCCGAAGTTGCTCTCCATCACAGACTGGGCTGCCAGTGTATTCCAGAAGCGCCGCTGAATCTCAGCATTCGCGGATCCAAGCAGCTGATCCAGTCCGTCAGTCTCCTGGTAGTTGATATTCGCCCGGAATGTGAGTGCCGCAATGTTCCCGGCCACGTTGTCCCGGCGGGTCAGCTCCTCATAGATCGCTTCGACCTCTGATTCCCCCCAGTACTGCTCGGTCACCTGTTCCATCCATGGAAGCTCCCTGCCGATGAACCGGATCACCCGACTGTGGTGCACTCTCGCCACCATGGTCCCTGTTTCATCATTCCGGACCGTGTAGAACATCGGAAGCCCGAAGTCTGGATCTTCCGGATCCGTGACAAGCTCTCCTTCCGGGTACACTCCGTTCCAACGATCCAGAATATGAAGTCCAAGAAAGCTTCCCGGCATGATCGTGTCCAGGTTCAGCGGCTGGCTCATATCATTATGTCCCTTGATTAGGATCACGCCCACCGCGCCGCCGTAGAGCCGTCCCCAGCACATTCCGAGGAGCAGCTTCTTCCGGATCTGTGTCCGGCGCTCTAACTGTGTCATCTGCTTCAGATATTCCGGCGCCACACTGGTCCTCAAGTCGTACCATTTCCTCATCATGTCGTTCGGGATCGTTGAGATAATGTTCTGAATAATCCAATTCTCCCGGTACAGGCTTGTCAGAAGCTGATAGTTCTGCGTCATCCTGGTCATCGGGTACTCTGTTGCCTGGAGAAGATCCAGCGTTCCGAATCCGATCCTTGCTGCAGGATTAGAAAAGGCGTCCATCGTCATGACGGGCGCCCTCGAATCCATATTTTGTTTTGTAGCCGCCCTTGTCTGGCGTGATGTCCTTTTCTTTGACATTTAACTTCCTCCTATGCCCCAATCCGCCACTTTGGAAGGACCGTATAGCAATAATATCTTAACGCATCTGGGCCGTGATCCTTCTGCTTCACGGGCTTCTCTTCGCCCCGCTCTGCCGCCTTGTCGTCCCAGACGTAGGACCGCATCTCTCCGAGCAGTCCCTTGCAGTTCTCCTTGTTGATCCGGATGTTCCGCTTTGCCAAGAGCGATCCGACCACGCGGATCCCGTCCTCCACATCGTTGTTCGCCGGTTTTACATACACGCCACGGCTGCGGAGCTCTGCAATAAAGGATGCCGCTGACGGATCCACGACGACCATGCACTGATCTTCTGGCGTCGATCCCATGAACTCCTCCATATCGTCCGCGTACTGCGAATCCGTCCTCTGTGGGTTCCCGCTGCGTCTTGCTTCCTCTGACCGGCTGTCCCAACGGTACTCCCGATCAACCCACAGCGTTTCCCCATCGTCCCACACCTCCAGAAATACGCAGGGGTTCGTGGTACCGTAGTCCACGGTGATCGTCTTGGCTGCCGTGCTCTTCAGGCCTGCCGGACGATCACCGTTCGTATAGAGGTTCTCCTTTGTGAGCATCGTGTAGATCAGACCTTCCGCCACGGCCCACATGCCCTTGATGTACCGCAGATAGAAGACCCCGGCATACATTTCCCGGTACTTTTCCTTAACCTTTTCCGAAAGACTTAAGTTGTCATCCATCGTAAAGTGAAGGTACAGGAGCCTCTTTTTCTTCCGCTTATCGATCCACTCAAGCTTGAACCAGTGCATCGGTCCCGCCGGGTTGCAGTTAAACCACCAGGTCGCGCCCTCAACGGAGCAACGGCCCGTTGCCTGATTGACGAAGCTCTCCGGCATCAGGGCGACCTCATCAAAAAAGGCTCCCGCTGCCGTGATACCCTGTACCAGGTCCTGGGAACCTTCGTCCTTGCCTCCGAAGATATAAAAATAATTGGTCCTGCCGTTTCTGGTGACTTCCAGCATGTTCGGAAATTCTCCGGAGATGTGGTAGATCCAGTGATACCCGCGGCTGGTCAGCATCAGCTTGAGATTCTGCAGCACATTTCGCTTGAAGGAGCTGATCGTCTTCCCCGCCATGATGAAGTTCTGGCCGTCATACTTTAACATCGCCCACATCACATAGGAAAGGCTCATGCTGACGGTCTTTCCGGAACGGATCGCTCCGTCCGCGATAATGCCGACTGCATCCTTTACCGGGCTCTTGTCCGCCCACCAGGTGAAGATCTGGCGTTGTTTTCTCGAGAATAGCTGAAACTTAAATATCGGTCGTTTCTTCTTCATCATCTCCGTCTTCTCCTTCCATTGCTCCCAGATCCCAGTCATCCGTAGCGGATTCGTTCAATGCATCCAGGAATCCGTCGTCCTCCGGCTCTTCCTCCACATCGGTTCCCAGCTTCGACTTGGTCGCTGCCATGCGGAGCTGCTGCTCTTCCAGATCGGTATCCGACTTGGAGGTCTGCCCCAGGACATCCTTGATTGCCACATACGCTTTCACGTTCCCCGCCAAGGCCTCTTTGATCATCGCCATGTTGACCGCCGATTCCAAGGTGGAGTCCAGCCCCATTGCCTTCAGGATAGGCGTCCATTCCGTGCTATCTATTTCTGTCGTTAGAAGGGCGTTGAGTGTCCTCCGGAAGTTCGCTTTCCTGCGTCTGGCTTCCCCGGATGCCTTGCCGCCCGCTCTCCCACGTTCTCTTGCTTCGCTCTTGGTTCGTACAGGTTTTAAGTTTTCATTGTTGGCCACTCACCTCACCTTCCAATCTGTCTGATTTTGGGTAAAAGAAAAGAGCCACGCGGCGGTGGCTCCTTTCTGCTCTTTCTTATAAAGCTATGTCCATGAAAAATCATTTAGCTTATAATTTCTCCAAAAATCAATATACCTATCTATTTGATGCTCCAACTCTTTTATTTCAGAATCAGTAAAACCAAATTTTTCAATTTCTATTTCTGGCTTTTCACACGCTCCTACACGATCTCTAACAAGCTCAGCAGCAGACTTCACCTTCGCAAAAATATCTCTCGCCTCACCCTGAGTCACATTCTCAACACATGCATCGCAATATCTATCGAATCTCAAATCTAATGTAGGCATATTTAATGTACATTCGGCGCAAACTCTATTCCCAAAAGCATAATATTTTCCACTAATTTTGTAAATAAAAGGATGTTGTTTAAAAAGTTTATTCATGTAATCCATATCCATTTTCTCCTTCTTTTATCATACCCAAAACAGGGCAACAGGGCGGCACCCACCATGCTGGCAGGTGCCCTTTTAAATCAGTTTGGTGTAGATCTACGATGTCCCCCGACTTTGGTTCCATCCTTTTTCACATACGGTTTTACAACTACAATTTTCTTATTCTGTGTTCCCCGAACACTGCTTTTTGTCTTAGCCATATCTCTGGCTCCTTTCTTGAAACCAGAGGTACTTCAACTGGTAAAAGCGCCTCCTATGATTAACTAGTTCTTTTTTGTGGGTTCTGGTCCCGGACCAACCCAAAAACGGAACGCTCTTTTACCGTGGTCCTTAGCGTAAATTCGCTGACCGTCTTTGGTAGTCATCCATGCACGAAAAATGTACATGAACATCGCCTCCTTCCGCAATTTCCCCTTGCGGAAGAGCATCCACCGTGTTATAATTCGATTGTCGAGAAAGAATTATAAACCAGTTGGACAGTGGAAACGCTTCCAACAAGAGCCAAGCATCTCCCGGTGCTTGGTTTTTTCTATGTATAGCCGCTAAGGGCTTTACATGCTCTTCATCATGCTGCTTTGAACAATTCTAACAATTCGATTTCATATGGTGTATAATCTATTTCTCCGTATTTCAGCCAATCATTGTAATACTTATAAGCGTATTTTGCGGCCTCCCAACTAATATCAAATGCATACTTAATAGTTTTTACATTGATAATTGGTAGTTTATGTACTAATGGCGGCGGTGCAAGTGCATATTTTGCGAAAAAGTTGGCTTCTATCTCTTCGAGCACACCTTCATGATTATGCCCCAATGAATAATGACCAATTTCATGCATTATGGTGCGATTCATCCGCTCATAATTATTACCTTCATCGTTATAATAGATTATCCATGTACCATTTGAAAGTTCTACGGAATATCCGTCTGCGCTTATCATTTTTGCTGCTTTCTTTTTTTCTTCACTGAGCGATGAATATGCAATTAACTTCAAGCCCATTTTTATTGCTAATTCGAAAGCATTGATTGGTATGCATTTCACATCATATTCTTGATACGTCTCAATTACCACCTGTTTAATCTCTTCATATTGTTCACTCTTTAGCTGCATTCTGTCTTTTAGTTCCCTCCAAGTAAAATACCTACAAGTTCCAGTTTTTGATCTTTAGTCATTTTTTCAGCATTTCTTGCAATTAGCGTTTTGACAACTTGCATATCACTTTCACTATTCTGAGAAGACTCCTGCTCTAACAGATAATCTGTTGTTGTCCCCAGTGCTTTCGCTATTTTTATTAAGTTTACTCCTCGCGGGGTACGATCTCCTTTAATGTAGTGCGAGATAGCTGATTCTGTAATATTTGTGGCCTGGGCGAGTTCCTTTTGGGTCATTTTCCGTAATGAAAGCTGTTCCATGATTTTATTAGCCACTTCTCTTGCCATATTTTTCCTCCTTGATGTAGAAACCGGTTTCCTACGATGATATTATATTACATAATTATCACTTCGTCAAGTTTGTTTTTAAAAAAAGCACCCATCTCTCGACAGGCGCTTTTCATGGGGGATATTATGTATTTAAGGCAAGGCATTTGACCTCAAACCTACGGATTACATTCCGTATCCGTGGAGATGCCCTGCATACCTGGAATGTCTGGGTGGAGAATCCCGAAACCAGGTATTTCAGATGTACTGGATCGCTCCAGCATATAATTTATCCGCTATCTGATATCACGGATTCAGGCATATCGCCTAAAAGGCAACCGCCAACATTGCGGAGACTGGATTTGAACCAGTGACCTTCGGGGTATGAACCCGACGAGCTTCCAGGCTGCTCTACTCCGCGAACCAGGACGGAAGGCCTTGCACCCTCGACACGCTGATTAAGTATCAGCTGCTCTGCTTACTGAGCTACGCCCTGATAATTGGCGACCGCTCTGCCTAACGGCCGCCCACGTATACCTTCACTTGAGGAGGATGTAGGAAGCCGCCGGCTGTATGCCCTTGGCTTCAGGTTACACTATAACATTTTGAAAACGAAAAAAGCGAAAATAACGAAATTACTTACTCTGATTTCATAAAATTGGTATACTCCATCCTCACGCTGTCCGCCGTGGCCTTCCGTCCCATACGAATTGCCACCTCATTCCAGGATAACTCCTCGAACACCCGGTACCGAATAATCCGCTGCATCCGCTGCGGAATTGTGAGCATCCACGCCTCCACCTGGCGCTTGATCTCCTCCGCCTTCTGAAGCCGCTCCTGAAGGATTGCTTCCCGCCGCTCCAGCTCATCCGGCTCCTTCACCACCGGATATGACAGGCCCTCGATGTGGAAACTCTTGGCGGTATACGGAAACTCATGCGCCGATCCGGACACCCGGTCCTGCACGATTTTCTTTCGGTTCTTCTTAAGCCTCAGTATATCCGCTTTCGCTTCCTTCACCTGCTCGCAGGCATCTATGTACTGCTTCAGAATCTCCTTGTCCATTGGTATCACCTCCTCGATAACGCGGATCCGGACAAAGGCTTGTCCCCATGTACGCCGGATGTGCCGCGCTCCAGCTCCGACGACTCCGGTCCTCGCTCATGATCGCGTAGTCAGTAGCCTTCATCTTCTTTTTCAGTGCATTGGCTACTTTCTCATTCCATTCTTTACTCATCACCATCGCCGTCCCCTTTCATCGATCAGCGTCACCTTGCCGAGCACCCTCACATGGAGGATCACACCAATCGCCTTGATCATCTTCCGGAACATGATCACATTCTCCGGCGGCCGGTCTGCGTTCTTCACCGCCCTGGCCGCCGTCGGATCCGGATAGCCTTCAGCATTCTTCATCCTCATCATTCGTCCTCCCTGTATATCTCCGGAAGCGGCTTCCAGGCAATTACTTCGATAGTGTATTCATCACGTTCTATGTCTGCTGGCCGGAATCCTTCGTCTCCCTTCCAATCTTTGTCATACTCTGCAATGTCCACCTTTGAAGTTCTTTCAAATGCCACCAGTACCAGAGACCCCAGCTCCGGCAATCTCTCATCTACCGGGATCCACCGCTGCCTCTTTTCCCCTTTCATCCTCTCAATCTCATCCGAGAGTTTCGCAACCCGCTCCAGCATCGCACGGGCCTGTTCCTGCGTCTCTGCATTAAGCTGTCTTATACCATCCGGATCCACTCCAGTATCTTCATAGTCCTTGAGCTTCCAGAGCGCTTCATAGAGCTTCCACCACACTTCATCGGTGATCTTTGCATCGGGCGCGATCTGCTTCCATTCCACGCCTTTCAGCTTCCATGATCCGTTATCTCTCTTTTCTGTCAGTCTCATCCGTTTTTTCTCCCCTCATCTGCTCGTCCAGTCCATTCATGGCACACACGCCGTTACACTCGGATGTTTTCACATTCTTCCAACTGCACTCCTCGCATTTGAATGTTTTCTGATCATCCCCGGCTTCAACGGCTCTCCGGATGGATTCTCTGCATTTCCAATAATCTCTTTCCATTTCATCCGATACGGAGATCCTGATCTCCACATGCGGGAACGGGAATAATTTGATCTTTCTCATCAGCATATTCCTCCTTATCACTCATCTATGTTCAGCCAATCATTCTCCAAATAGCAGAACCCGTAAATTACAGCTCCTGTAAAAACGATCCATACTATCCAAAATACAGGCATCAACGTTATTGTTTTTTGTTTCACTGCATTTTCAATATCGGTATCAACTAATATTTCCGTGTTGTCCGAGATGGTTCCATCCCTTAAGTCCGTATAAATAGTTCCGTAGACCTCTCCCGGCACCGCACTGTAATTAAATCTCACAAACGGAGATTCGTTGATCCTGGTTATGTATTTAGCTGCTGGTCTCTTTATTTTTCCATAGTCAAACTCAACTGTAAGAAACCGGATCTTTTCACTGTGAATGCTCTCACTGTCAAAATAATCCCAACTCCAATACACTTCTGTTCGAGTATGTGTATTTCCTTTGCCGTCTGTTTCTGTGACCGTTCTTGTGTGCATGTTGTAATGCTCTTCGACTTTTTCCACATACAGATATGCACCGCCAATTTCCGGATATGTAACCGGATCGACTGCCTCCAGATTCCCATATACAAACGCATTCCCTACAGAAGTGTTCATCCCATATCGAAACTGTTCCGGATCCGTGATCTGCAATGCAGAATAATACTCTGAGTTCTTCTGAATCTCCCAGGACTCAATCCGTCCTGACACCAGTAAGCCGATAAACAGCATAACGGCCGTGATCGTAACGCTGGCGATAATCTCTCTTTTGGTTATTTCCATCCTACTCTCCAAACAAATGTGTCGGTGCGTCCACCGGTGCATTATAATCAAGCAGCTCATACTCTATCAGCTCGTATCCGGTCCATTCGAGGTAGATTCTGGCCGGAAAGCTTTTTACATATCTCCGATAGGCTCCAACCTGTTTGTTATAATTTGTGCGGTACTGAGCAATCAGGTTCTCCGTGGTCGCAAGTTCCATCATGTATTGTTTATAGTTCTCATTGCTTTTCAGCTCCGGGTATGCTTCTGCAACCGCTGAAATGGCAGTGTATGCATTCTCAATATCTCCCGCACCACCGCGGCCGTCAACAATCCCCTGCAAAACTTCCGCCTCATGTCTGTCATACTGCATGATCGCATCCGCCAGATTTGGAAGCAAATCAAACCGCCGTTTTTCCTGTACATGAATATCTGATTCTGCCATTTCAACCGCCTGTTCCAGGTCAATCGCTTTATTCCTGCTGCCCTGGACTCCGAACACACACGCCAAGACCATAAAAAGTATTCCTGTCGCCACTACTGCTGCCATCTTAAGCTTTCCCATTTTGCTTTACCTCCACTTTCCTCATCATGATTCTGCTTGCATCTTTTTCTCCATCTTTCCAACTTTTCCTCATAGCTGCCTTTTCCGAACTTCAGTCCACCCAGTACCATCTTCCGCACACAATCCCATTTCATACACATCTCCTCGGTCCAGAACTCTGAATAATCATCTTCATCCAGACTCACCTTCCAGGTGCTTCCGTATACTTTCCCATCAGCCGCATAGCGTGATACTCTCTGAGACGGAATTCCGGTAATCTGGTGAACTTCGCCAGCCTTAAGACCAGTGTATTCCACTGTACCGGTCTGGATATTTCTCAGTGTATAACTGTAACTCATGCCGTCTCACCACCTTACTCGCTTTTCTGCAGCTCTTTCAGTTTCTCGATCATGGCAGACCGGTTTGTACGGCAATCCCGGAAGAACTTCCCAGGTTTAAGGATATACTGCTCACTAAGTCCATAACCCTCTTCGTACCGTGATCCACTTTCGACCTCCCATCCGAGAAATATCATTGCATGATACACTTTAACCACAAAACTCGTTCCATCCGGAAGATCATACCGGTAATACTTCTCTCCGGTTTCCTGGTTATCAATCCAAAGCGGCCAAGACTCATAATCATCCACGAAAGCGGCTCGCTGATCATTGTTTTTTAGACGGGGCAGCTCCGGCTGTTCTGCTTTTTCCTCTTCCGGCTCCGGTTCTGCTGCCTCATGGCTCTTCAGTAGAAGTTCATACGCCTGTATCATCATCATATATTTCGTACAGAGAAATTCCGCCTGCCCCATCTTCCAGCCTTCTCCCATACATTCCAACCGGGCCTTTGCATCCAGGATCATGCTTTCCAACTGATCGCGATTATAATCTGCTGGTTCAGCCGTACGTTCTGGATCTGGCGGAGTACTGTCCAGTTCACAAGCAACCGAGTTTAAATCTTTGACGGTCTTCTGTGTATCTTCCAAGGCAATCACATTCCACATGCTCTGTATCGCTGCGCATAAATAGAACCACTCACAATCTCCGAGAAAGTCTTTCCCCCAGAACTGGATATATTTATCAAACAGATTCACATGCATCATTTCCCCGTCATCACTCTTGAGCCACCATGTACGATTGGAGTAGCCTTTAATTTTTTCTTTTATCTGCTTTTCGGATTCAACAACATTCAACACTCGATTCTGGTAATCCTGTCCGAACCATGATTTCCAGTCGCTGATCAATTTTCTCGCCAGCTCATTACATCGTTTCTCTCGGAATCCATAATCATCCATCGGATAC
>ENA-OXEC01000200-OXEC01000200.1-human-gut-metagenome-genome-assembly--contig:-NODE-200-length-37621-cov-34.4797_pt1 | contig 37621 bp, 28 predicted proteins | sample MGYA00249351_ERZ652235 | MGnify/ENA primary metagenome ERZ652235 (study PRJEB26925, sample SAMN05826906) | human gut metagenome | biome: ENVO:2100002; feature: ENVO:00000062; material: ENVO:00002003...
TGGGCTCGGAGATGTGTATAAGAGACAGCTATTTTAGCAGCACTTTCTTTGCTTATAGATAACTCAGCATTTTTATTTTCTTTTAATTTTTTTAGTTTATCTAACTGATTTCTTTTTTCTTTTAATACTTTTTCAAGTGAATTTCTTTTTAATTCAATTTGTGTTATTTCCTCATTCTTTTTCTTAAAATCTTCTACACTTGTATCTTCTTTTAATTTAGATAAACTATTTTCATAAATATTAAATTCTTCCTCTTTATCAGTAATTTCTTTATTTAATAAATTAAGCTGTTTTACATTATTAGCATATACTTCTCTTTTACTATTAATTTTCCCCTCTTCTTCTGTTATTTCATTTTTTATATTGTTTAATGCTTTTTCACTACTTTCTTTTTCTTTCTTATAAACATCTAGATCTTTTTCTAACTTACTAAATCTTCTTTGAAGCTCTTCTAATGAAGATTCCTTTAAAAATTCTTCTATTTTAATTATTTCTTCTTTATTTTTATTGTTTTTTTCATTCAGCAATAAAATTCTGCTTTCATATTTTATAACAGCTTCTGAAATTAATTTTATTTCCGTTTCTTTCGCTTTAATCTTTTCTTCTATTACTGTTACATCTTTTAATTCATCATTCTTTATGTTTTCTTTAACATGATGTGTTGAGCCACATACAGGACAAATATCACCTTCAATTAAATCCAATCTTAAAGTATGTGCTAAATTTTCTTTTATAACCTCATTAAGATCGTCTTTTATCTGCAGCAATTCTTTTTCAACCGCTTCTAATTGTTTCTTTTTATCTTCCTTTTCACTGTCTAGTTTTTTTATTTCATTTTCACATGCTTTATTTTCTTCGTTTAATTTATTTAAATCATTAGTTCTTTCTTTTGCTACATTTATAAGATCTCTAAGACCTAGTAATGCATTTTGATCACCAGGGCAATTTTCATCTAAAGATTTAATCTTTTCATTATATTCATTTAATATTTTTTTCTTTTCTTCTAATATACTTCTAAGTTTTTTCCCTTCTTCTAAAACTACAAGATTATCCTTTTCTATATTCTCTTTTTTTTCTTTATCCTTAATAAGTGCATCTTTTATGGAGGACAATCTTTGCTCATCTAAAATCCCTTTTTGTACTTTAACTTTAAATTCTTCATCTATTTTTAACTTGTCATACTCACTTTGATTATTTTCACATTCAGCTGAATATCTTTTTATTTCTTCTTCTAGTTCTAGAAGCTTCTTACTATCTTCTTCAATTTTTATATGTAGTGCTTTCTTCTCATTTAATAATAAAGATATTTTTGCTTCAATACTCTTAAGTGCTTCTTCTTCACTTATTGCATCACTAACCATCTTCTCATTTACTAACAATTTAGGAAGATCATTATCTTTCTTTTCCTTAGCTAAATCATAAGTTTTATCTATTTCTTCTTTTTCAATTTTTATATTTTGAAGTTTACTACTTAATAAAGTAAGCTGAGTTTTATTTTCTTTAAAAGCTGCTATTGTATTTTCATATGCTTTCAAATAAGGTAATACTCTATTGCTTGCTTCTCCAAGCTTTATTATAGATTTAAGTTCATTATACTTATCTTCTTTTTCCTTTAACTTAAGTCTCTTTTCTGAATACTCATTTAACTCAATTTGTAAATTCCAAAGATTTTCGCATTCTTTAAACTTTTTATCTAGCTTTTCATTTTCATCTTTTAATGATACTAAGTTATTATTAATCTCATTTAAAGCTTCCTTCTTTGCATTTATATTTTCATCAGTTATATCTTCATACCCCATAAGCTGACCATTTAATATATTTGATTCACTTCTCTGTCTTGTTATTTCCCTTGACAGCTTATTAGATAAATTATCCCCATACTTTTGAAGGTTAAATAACCTTTCAAGCATTTCTCTACGATCTTTTCCTTCAAGTTTTAAGAAGTCACTAAATTTACCTTGTGGCAGTACTACTGTCCTTGTAAAGTCTTCTAAATTAAGCCCAATAATTGACTCAATGGCTTTATTTATTCCCTTCACGCTATCAGCTAAAATCTCATCATTTTCACAATCAATAAGCTTGCATTTTCCTGATAAAATACTTCCATCTTTCTTTCTTCTAAATTCTCTGTCTACAATATATCTTTTTACCTCTGAACTACAAATTTGAAATTCAAAATTAACATTTAATCTATCGCAATTTATATTTATATAATTAGAACTTTTTCTTGCTATGTTTCCATACAGAGCCAAAGTTATTCCATCAAGTATACTTGATTTACCACTACCAGTCGGTCCAAAAATCCCAAAGAAACCTTCACTTGTAAGATCCTCAAAATCAATTGTCTGTTTTTCTATAAAACTATTTAATCCTTCAATCATAAGCTTAATTGGTCTCATCAGCTTCTTCCTCCTCTCCCATTATAGATAATAGTAATTTTAACAATTCATCATCAGGTTCAACATCTCTTTCTTTCTTATAAAACTCTTTAAAGATTTCTTCAAAAGATTTCTCATTAACATTTACAAATTCACTTTCTTCATCCTCAATGCCTTTTACTTTAGGTATGATTTCAAGAATATCTTTCTTTAAATCTTTCATTGATTTTATTTCATCTTCTTTTATATATCTGTCAGTTTCAACTTCTAAATAAACCCAACAGTCTCTGTCTTTATTTTCTTCACATTTGCTTATTGCCTCTTCAATGCCTTTGCATCTCCATATTTCTATTGGCTTATAAACCTTAAATTCTACTTCTTCTATTTTGCATTCTTCTTTAGGCTTAACATCTACTATAAAACATTTTTTCTTAAAGCTTATTTCTTTCTTGTTATAATGAAGTGGCGATCCACAATATCGTGCTTTCTTATTTGTTCCAGGAACTATTTGCGGCTTATGAACATGACCAAGAGCTATATATTGAGCTTCTTTTGGAAAACAGCTTCCATCAACAATATAACTTCCACCAAGCTGTATACTTCTTTCAGATCCAGACTCTTCACTTCCCATAGCAAAAATATGAGATACCATAAGGTTTATTGTGTCATCTCTATAATTATTCTTTAATGTATCAAAAAGAGCTGCAATTCTTTCTCCATATGATTTTGCTTTTTCCTCTTCATCAGACATAAAATCATATATGACTTCATTCAATCTCTTCTCACTTGGATAAGGAACTGTTAATATAACAGCTTTTTCATTATTTACTTCTATTTCAATAAAACCTTCACCAGAATTTACAACTTTATGCTTTCCATACTCTCCAGTTTCTACTATTGTTTTTGGAGTTCCGCACATAATTATTCCATGCTCTCTAGCTAAAGGTCCTGCTGCAACTAACCTTTCTGGATTATCATGATTTCCTGCAATAACTAGTGTAAGTCTTTCCCCATTTCTAGATACCTTCTTTAATGTATCATAAAACATTCTTTCTGCTCTTGCTGGTGGGTTAGCAGTATCATAAACATCTCCTGCTATTATTATTAAATCTATATTATTCTCTTCAACGATCTTTACAAAATCATTTAAAAATTGTTCCTGTTCATCCATTCTACTTTGGCCTTCTAAGTTCTTACCTAAATGCCAATCCCCAGTATGTAATAGTCTCAAAGGTATTCCTCCTCAATACTTTCTTAATTAGATTTTTCTTAAGCTATTAAAATAAAAAATATATATAACTATTCTTTATATTCATTATATCCTAAATGAACATGTGTTTTGCAATTAAATTAAAAAAGAACCTCTATTTCTAAAGCGCTCTTAAAATGTTAGATAAATATATTTCTATGATTTTTGAGAAGACTTAAAGATAACTGATCTTATTTATCATGTTTTAAACCATCCAATATTCCCATTCACTACTTTCATTTTATCTTTTAAATTGTTTATATTTTTATTTTTTAGTCTTACTGTTCAGCTTATATTAAGAATATAAATCTATAATTGGAATAACCAACCAGATGGAGGTATGTTTCATATGACTTTATTTAATAAAAAATTTCTATCCAAGCAACAAATTATAAATTCACTAAAAGAAAACTACCATATTGTTCTATTATTTTTAATTATGCTAGTCTCTTTATTCTTTAATTTATTTAATATTTCACAATATGGATATGGAAATGAATATTATGCTGCTGCAATAAAAAGCATGAGTGAGAACTTCAAAAATTTCTTTTTTGTATCATTTGACCCTGCTGGCATGTTGTCCATAGATAAACCCCCTTTAGGTTTCTGGATTCAAACATTATCTGTATTGATTTTTGGCTATAATGGATTTGCTATGTTATTGCCTCAAGCTTTAGCAAGTACAGCTTCATGTTTGATGATGTATATTCTTGTTTCAAAACACTTTGGCAAAATCTCTGGTCTTATATCTGCATTTGTATTTTCAATTACACCTGCTGTTGTTGTGGCATCTAGAAACAATACAGTAGATATGCAGCTTGTTTTTGTACTATTAATATCTATTTATTTTTTATTTAAGTCCATTGAAAAAGACTCACCTAAATATTTATATATTGCTGGCATTCTAATTGGACTTGGATTTAATATAAAAATGTTACAAGCTTATATGTATATGCCTGCACTTTGCATAACTTATTTAATATTTGCTAAAGGAAGATTTATGAAAAAGCTTTTCAATGGAATAATTGCCTCCATAATAATGCTTTGTATTTCTTTTTCGTGGGCTATATTGGTAGATTTATATCCATCTGAAAATAGACCTTACGTTGGAAGTTCCACTTCTGATAGTGTTATGGAGCTTATTATAGATCATAATGGTGTTGAAAGAATTTCTGGAACAAGCACTAAAATTAATTCATCTAAGCCTAATAATAAAAATATCAACTCAGATGACAATAATCCAAATTTTAATTCTGGTGGACATGCTCCCAAAGATAAACATAATCTTGCTAACAGTAATAATAACATAAGCACTAATAACAGCATTAATCCTCAGCCTAATAATGCTCCTCCGAATTCTTTAGAGGTGAATTCTTCTAATAAAAATTCTAGTGGTGGACGTGATAGCATCAGTACTCCATCCATTTTAAGACTTTGGTCAAATGAACTTTATGGGCAGATTTCATGGCTAATTATTTTCTGCATATTTACTATGCTTTCATTTGTTAAAAAATTTAGGAAAAATGATTTATCCATTGAAAATTCCACGTTAACATTTTGGATTTTAAATTTCTTTACAATGTTTATATTCTTCAGCTTTGCTGGATATTTTCATAGATATTACCTTTGTATGTTTGCGCCTAGCATTAGTGCCTTATTTGGAATCGGATTTGTAAAAATGCTTAATGACTTTAAACTTAATAATTCCTTAAAGTCATTCTTGCTACCTTTAGCTTTCTTTTGTACAAATATGATTCAGCTTAGATATATTGACAATTATTCAATATTAACAGAAATATTATTTCTTTTTTGTTTAGCATTATCATTAATAGCCTTAATTCCTATTTGTATAAATTACCTTAATTCAAATAAATATTGCATATTTTGGGGAGCACTATTTTTAATGTCAGCTTTAATTGTGTGTCCATTATACTGGGCATTAACCCCTGTTAAATATGTTCCTTCAAACTTTGTAAAACCATATGCTGGACCTGAGCTTGCTTCAGATAACTCAAATAAAAAAAATAGTTCTTCTAATAATTCATTACAAGATTACCTTGTAAAAAATTATAAGGAAGGAAGTTTTTTAGTCACTTCACAAAGTACTTCTGATGTTGATTCATTCATAATTAATACTGGACTTCCTGCTTATGCTTATGGTGGTTTTTCTGGTTCTGATAAATCACTTACCTTAGATAAACTAAAAAAATATATCTCTGACGGTAAAATTACTTATTTCTTAGTTTCAAATAGAAGTAATAATTCTGATATTATAAATTATGTTAAAGAAAATGCTACTTTGATAGATCCATCTGAATATGAATCTAACTCATCAAACAAATCATTATATCTTTTTTAATAAATTTTAATGGAAGATGTTTATATAACGTAATCTTATATTGACATCTTTCTTTATTATTAATAAGCTAGCTTCAAAAAATGCCTTATGAAAAATTCCAAGACTGTATTACCCGCTCTCCTTCAGCAAGTTCTGGTTCTTTATCATAAAATTTAACTAAATATTTATCATCATCTTCCTCCTCCATATTTAATGATGAACTTTTACTTTTATGTGGAGATTTTTTCTTTTCAGTGCATTTCTTATTATTTTCTTTCTTTATAATATCATTACTTAAATCATGCTTTTTATTTTCCTCAATATAAAGCTTCTTTAAAATTGTATTATTGTTTTCTATATTTCTATTATTTTTATCATCTAATCCATTTATAGATTTGCTAATACTATTTATGTTAATATTGTCAATTTCATTTTCTATACTTATATCTTCATTATTGCTTGTATCATTATCTAAATTTAAAATTTCAGATTTATTTCTATTTTTAGTATCTTGTTTAACCTCTGTATCCTTTTGCTTTGTCTTTATATTTTGATGCTTAACAAAATTTTTAACTACATATACGCTCTCTTCATTTACTTCGACCATTTCTAATTCAACAAAGACATCTAAAGCTAATTTTATCTTTTCTGTACTTCTATTAAACTCTAAGGCTAATGTCTTCACTGTATATAGAATATTACTTGACATATAAAGCTCGCCTTCTCTATTTACCTTGCCCGCAAGTGTTATAATTCTAATCCATGCATAATGAATAAGATCTCTTTCTTCCATAGTATCTATTATTTTAAATTTTGTATCCTCATGCATGTTTGTTTTAATTTTTACAATTCTTCTTTCTTTCATTACTATTTCCTCCTAAACTTCCATTAGCATTAATTAATTTTCTATAATGAATATATGCTTTAAAAGGGAAGATTACGGAAAATCTTTAAACTTTATTCAAACTTTCGTACAACAAAATTCTACATAAAAAAATAACCATGCAGGTATAAAACCTTCATGGTCAATAAATATATCTATCTTATTTTATGAATTTTCTATAACTACAACACCTTTGTACAACCATAATATTATCTTCTCCTGGAAAATTCCATGGATTCATTTTTCTTTTCTTATATCCATCAATTATATCTAAAGCATCTTCATAAATATCCTCTGCCTTCATATTCCCATACATCTTAGGTGGGAATATATAAATTGGAACATCAATATTCTTATGATTTTTCATGAACATTGGAAGTTCGTATTTTATATGAGGGCAAACCATTACTACATCATAATTGTTCATAATTTTATATGAACTTGCAAATGGTCCAAATTCTACAGATATTTTATCCTGAAGCTCTTTTTCTTCTATTTCATTTTTAACCTTCTTCGTCATAGCACTAGATGAAAAGCCACCTAAACAGCAAATTAATATTTTCATCATAATTAAAATCCCCACTTTTCTTAATTTATAATATAATTATATAACTTGTAACTTATTTATGTAAACGCTTTTATGAAAAATAAAAATAGCATTGTTTTAAAAGTATCTTTATATAAAAACTTAAAAACAACGCTATATAAATTCTAGTATTATTCACTATTATAAATTGATAACATCTGATAAATCTAAATTACTTATATTAGTATATAATTTAAAATTTCATCTGTATCAACAATATTTTTTGCAATATCTTGATTTTTATTGATATGAATATATGTATATCTATTAGGTTTTATTGAAGGTGCCATATCTATTGCCTTTTTAAAATCTACCTTTTTCATTTTTAAGGTTTTAACATAATCCAAAAAGCCTGTTTCTTTTAATATCTTTGTTATTCTTTCTGATCTGTGATTCTGAACTTTAGCCATAATATAAGTTGCAATTCCAACCTGTACGCCATGAAGTTCTGGTTTTTCAAGAAATTTATCTAAAGCATGAGATATTAAATGTTCAGCTCCTGAAGCTGGAGAACTGTCTCCTGCTATCTCCATAGAAATACCATTTAACGTTAAAGAATCAACTAATTCTTTTAAGAATAAATCATCTTTAATACCTTTAAATTCTGTTCTTACAAAGCTATTTACGGCTTTTTTTGAAATCATAGTTGCAAAATCATCAATAATTGTTTTTCCATTTTCCTCTTCAAACTTCCAGTCATATAAAGCAGTAATGTTTGATACTAAATCTCCAATACCAGAATAAATAAATTTTTCAGGCGCTCCCTTAATCACATCAATATCAACAATTATTCCATAAGGTGTTTTAGCTGGCAGTGACATGCGTCTTCCATTAAGTAAAAGCGATGCTCCTGAACTTGCAAAACCATCATTAGAAGTTGAAGTTGGTATGCTGATAAAGGGCATTTTTTTTAAAAAGCTCATGTATTTTACTGCATCTATAGCTTTTCCTCCACCAACTCCAATTAACGCATCAACATCATTTGGAAGTTCAAAAGCTTTTGTACTTATCTCATCAAAATTTATATTAAAAATAGTTTCTATGCTTGCTATCTCAATATCTTCTTCCCTTAATGATTTTTCTATTGTTTCTCCAAAAAGTTCTTTTATCCCATCGCCAAAACATATTGAAACCTTTTTGAACATACTCTTTTTAATTAATGCACCTACATTATTAATATTTCCTTTGCCAACTTCTAAGATAGAAGGAATAGCTATTCTGTGAGTTGAAACATTCACAGTGAATCACCCCTTAATTTTCATATATTTTCCATGCCTATTATAACTTTATCATTAAATTATAATTAAATCAAAATTTCCATGACTCTCTTATCTTCTCACCTTCTTTAATTTCATATTCATCACTAAAGACAACTAAATATTTATCATTATCTTTTTCAGTATTACTAATCTCGTACCCCTTTTTACTATTTGAATTAGATATATTTTTAGGACCATTTCTTTTATTTTGTTTATTGGCTCCAGTACTATTCTTTTTCTTATTCCCATGTATTCCTGCCTTACTATCATCCACAATATTTTTTAATACAATATCTTTTGCCAGTTCGAAACCTTCTATTTTGAAATCTTCTAATAATACATCCTTATCCTTAGATTTTTCCGATACAATCTCTAGATTATGATTATTATCTTTTTCTTCACTATTATAAGATTTAACAGCTTTATTTGTCTCAACCATCTTACCTTCTAATTCATCTTTTTTCACCTCTATTTCATGTAATTCAATTGAATTATTTGATACATTATCTGATTCTAAGGTATGATTACTTTTAGTATTTTCTATACTTAAAGTTTCTTCTTTAATTTTTTCTTCATCTCCTTTATCTTTTGATTCTTCTATATTTTTTGCTCTAGATTTTATATTTTGATGCTTCATAAAGTTTTTTACTTTATACACATTATGTTCATCAACTTCAATCATTTCAAGCTCTATTAATACTTCTAATGCCATCTTAATAACTTCTGAATCTCTATTAAATTCAATTGATAATGTCTCTATATCATAAGGTATGTTTCTTGACAGATATAACTCACCATCTCTATTTACAAATCCAGCCAAAATTAAGAGTCTCATCCATACATAATGAATTGAATCTCTTAATGGTTTAGTATCAATAATTTTAAATTTAGTATCATAATACATATCACTTCTTACTTTGATATTTTTTATTTCTTTCATTTTCACTTCACTCCTTAAAATATTATTGTTATAAAAATACTTCTCATATAATATATATGGCTGAGAAGAGAAAAATACAGGATTTTTCCAAAAGTTTTTTCTATCAAATTAATACAAAATATTTGCATTCTCTCTTTTTCCCAAAAATAAAAGCAAATTAGAGTGTTTAAATTACTATTTAAACCTTCTAATTTGCAAAACTTATATTAACTCTATTCTACTGGATATCCAATTTCCTTTAATTGATCAAAACTTTCTTCACATTCTCTATCCTTATTAATACCTTTAATTATTTCTTTTGTCATGGGCTTAAAATTAAAAATATCTTCAATTAATTCAACAGGAATATTATCTTCTAAATCATCATAATAATCTTTTGCCCATTCTAAATACTCTTCTGCATCATTATAAATTCTTCCAAGCATGTAGGAAGAACCATCATCATAGCCTTTTGGAATTTCAACCTTTCCTTTTTTCCATTCATAGGCCTCACTTTCTCTCCAAATACAAAAAGTAACATCTTCCTTTTCAATAGCTTCATCTTCAAGCAATTCTAGTAAATTCTTTGGAACATCTTCATATATACCTTTCCAAACTTTAAATTCCTCCTGCGCATGAGGTGATAATTCAGATTCATGATCAAAGCCTTTAATTATGCATCCATCCTCTGAAAATAATATATGCATATTATCTCCACCTCCATTATCAATTTCACCAAGTGAAGCTTTATTATCCCAGTTAGGATTATAATTATATGTCCTTAACCATTCTTCTTCATTAAGGATAATATCTAATGCAGACATAGCTATTAAGCTCTTTTTAAGTATATCTATACATGGTATATTCTTTAAAACACAGTAAGTTTCATTAAACACATAGTTCCAATTTAAATCTTTATAATAAGAAATATCACTCCAGCCATCTTCAGATTCAAATGCTCCAACATAAAGAATCTCTCCATTATTTATTGTCCATTCTAATCCATGTTCTATTTCCCATTCACAATTTAATTCTAAATGAATAACTATCTTATCCTTTTCCTTAGGAACATTAATAATTAATAAACTTGGATTTATATAATCTAAAACATCCCTTACTGAATTAAAATCTGGTGCCTCTTCATCTACAACTTCATTACAAAAATCTATACAATAATTTATAGAATATTGACATAAATTATCTATAGTTTTTTCATCCAAATTATTTAAAGCCTTAGCACAAAGATTTGCATAGTCTAAATCAATTTCCTCATCCATTAAAACATCAATTGTTTTATTAAATAACTCAAAATTCACCTTTCCCTCTAAACCATATTTGGTTTTTTCTATGTTAGTAATCATCTTACTCCTCCCCAATCCCCCCATAATTTATAAATATTATAACATGTTTTGATAAACGCTTTTGTTTATTTCTATTCCACTATCTCAACATTGGCTTTGATTAATTTTTCTTTTGTTTTTATAAAACGCTGCTTATCCTTAATACCAATATACTCTAAAGGAAAAATAACTGAAAAACCTAATTTCATTGCATCTAAGGCAGAAGAAGCAACGCAACAATTTCCATCAATTCCTATTGTCTCTATTTTGCATATATCTTTATTTTTTAACAATTCAAAGAAAATATCATCATCAAACATACTTGCTTTGCCTTTTTCTATAATAAAGTTTGAAGCAATAGATAATCCTTTCACAAAATCAGATATATATATTTCCTTTTTTCGCTTCCCCTTGTTCTTAACATATATAATCATTTGTCCATTATTATTTGCTATGGCAATTCTTTCATTAACCTTATCTATAAGTGTATTAGGATAGTAATTATGTCTGCTTTCTTCTCCAATATAATCCTTCTGCATATCTATAACAATCAATGCAATTTTATTTAGCATAGGCAGTTTTTCCTTTCTGTTAATAGGTTTAAAATTTGATTTTATCAAGAATATTATGCTCTTTATCTCTGCTTATTTATTACCATTTTTCATACTTTATAATTTCATCTAATGTCAATTTTAATTGTTTGTGATGATAAAGATATGAAATCTAATGGATTATTTAAATAAATCTCATGTTAATCTTAATCTCTTTCCCAACTTCTTGGGAAAAACCAAATTCAATTTAAATACATCTCATGTTAATCTTAATCTAAACTATTCATCTTTAACTAATTGCTTTTTAGTCATTTAAATACATCTCATGTTAATCTTAATCGCCTGTTATAACCATGATTGCTCCGACTATTAACATATTTAAATACATCTCATGTTAATCTTAATCGTTATTGCTTAACTATGCCTATAAAGCAAGGTGAATTTAAATACATCTCATGTTAATCTTAATCAATGAAGCAGATATCTTTAAAAAAGTTCTTACAAGATTTAAATACATCTCATGTTAATCTTAATCGCCTACTAATAATATAATTACATATCTCCATTCCCATTTAAATACATCTCATGTTAATCTTAATCAAAAGCGGATTAGCTAGAATCGCAGGTATAAGTAGATTTAAATACATCTCATGTTAATCTTAATCTTTTTGTTGCCTGTACATCATCTTCTAAACTAGAATTTAAATACATCTCATGTTAATCTTAATCATCTTCTATATTATCATAGACAAAATGAACCTTTATTTAAATACATCTCATGTTAATCTTAATCGAATAGTATTTCTGCAATCTTCCTGAATGTTATTCATTTAAATACATCTCATGTTAATCTTAATCCTGTTAAATTGTATAGAAATGAGAACCTAGGCAGATTTAAATACATCTCATGTTAATCTTAATCTTTGATGCTAATCCATGGGTATGGGTAATTGAATTATTTAAATACATCTCATGTTAATCTTAATCCATTGCACTGCTTTAAAAATATTTCTTCATCTGCCATTTAAATACATCTCATGTTAATCTTAATCTGGAATAAATCATTACAGAAACATTACACCTTAGTTGATTTAAATACATCTCATGTTAATCTTAATCGGGATGCAGTAAAATAAAATTCAAAAATTAATAAAATTTAAATACATCTCATGTTAATCTTAATCCAACGCGATTTAGGCATTCTTAAACTTCAAAAATTCCCCTATACTAGTAATAATACCACATCACAAAAAATTTACCAAGGAATGAAGTTTTCTGATAAAAATATGTTAAAACTATCAAATATCCCATCATTTCTAGCTTTAATAAAGATAGCTGAAATTTCTACCTGGTAAATTTATATTATTAAATCTTCTCCTGTATTATTGGCTGAACATCCAAGTACTTCTTCACCAAATACATTATCATTCATAAGCTTTATAATACAAATAAAATCTTCATTTTTATCTATTACTTTATTTAATTCTGTTTTGAATCTAATTAATTTTGACGGCGACATTTCTCCCCTAAAGACTGATTTTTGAAAATGTGATAAGTATTTCTTACAAACCTTAAACACTCTTTGAACTCTTTTTTCATTAACATCATAAAACACAAATGCATAGTTATAATTAGTTACTTTTCCCACTACATCCCCTCCTTTAAACTGAAGGGAATAAATTCTTTATCTTCCATTATGTATTTTATTAATTTATAGCAATCAAGTTTTATTGCTGTTCTATAGCTGACTTTTCTTTTTAATTTTGGATGATTAAAAACACTTTCAAGTCTTTCTTCAAATGCTGAAATAAAAATATTTCTTCCTTCTTCATTCAATAAACAATAATTCACTTTCTTGTCAAAATGCTTATCCACCTTTAGTTTTTTATTATTAACTAAATCAAATATTGTTCTATAAACTATTACTGGCTTAAAGACTTCACTTATATCAAGACTTAATGAAAATCTGCCTTCTGAGGGTTCATGCAAAAAGCTTATCCTCTGATCAAGATGGGTTCTATAAATAGCTGAAATGGTTTTTGTATATAAAAGTGTATTTCCAAAAGAAATAAGTGCATTTATAGGATTATCTGGTGGTCTTTTTACTCTCTTATTCATTATAAAGTCTTCCGGCAAAAAGTTTTTAAACTCTCCATAAAATCTTTGCCATACTTCTCCCTCTGCTGCCATTAGCTCTTTAACATCTTTTGATAAATCTACTCTTTCAAAAAATTCCTCCTTAATCCAGTCTAAAGTTCCTTTAACTTCTTTCTTATCATGTTTATAATAATGATACAAGACTTCTCTTATGTTTATTCCTATCCCCTTAACTATAGCTTTTGCTATTACCATTCTAGTTGTAGTATACTTTTCTACCTGTTTTACAATAAGTTTTCCACTATTATACTGAGCCTTTGGATAAAATGTTCCACTATAACCTTCAAAATAATTAAAAAAGTGAACAACAACATTATTTTGAGATAAGAAATCTAACAACTTAGTATTAATACTTATCTCATTTAAACAATATATTTCTTTTGTGTTTTCAATTGGTATATAGACGTTTTTTCCATCTTTTCTAAAACAAAGTGAATTATCTTTCCTTGTTAATTCCCCCATTGATGATATATATCTTGTACTTCCCATATTTTCATCCCCTTCTTTTATATATAGCAGAATTCATAATATGCACATTTTTTACAGGTAGGTTTATTTAATACATCTGGAATTTCATTCTTTAAAATTAATTTTTCTATTTCTTCTACATATTTATCAAGCTCTTTTTCACTTTCTTCATCTAAATCAACATAAGTCACCTTTTTATCAGATTTATTCTTTTCAATGCATTCAAGTTTACCTTTTCTTACGATGCCTTTGCTTTTTAAAATCTTTAGGTAATATAAAAGTTGCCATTTTCCTGCTTCCAGATCTGCATCTGATTTTTTTATTTCTGTAAGATATTCGGCTGTTAACTTATCTAGTTTTATGTTATCAATTTCAATTTCTGAATTATTACTTTTAGCCGCTTTATCTTCATGAATCGCTTTTCCAATCTTAACAATTTCACTATTATCTTCTAAGTTTAATCTATTTCCATGAAGATAACATTGTCTTTTGCAATGAAAATAATAATTTATTAATGTACCATTTACTCTCATAATTTCTCCTCTCATATTATCTTTTCATTTATTTTCATACTTTGAAATTCAACCTCTTCTAACTTTATAAATTTATTAAACAACTTATCCACAAGTTTCTATAAATCTATAAACATTCCAACTTCATTCTTGAATTTTTCTTTATCTAGTTTCCCATTTTCAAAATATTTTTCACCATTTTCTATATAATAAAGCTCTCCAATCTTATCATTGTATGGCAAGTCCATATTTTTACTTATTTCATAAATAAAATAGTTCATCTTACTTCTTACATTTGATAATTTCACCTGCTTCTCTGAAAAATTCATTTTATTATCCTGTAATAACCATTTATAATCATTCCAAATTTTTTCACCATCTAAATTTACTTCGCCCTCATGTATATTTCTTGCTAAATATACAGACATGCTCCAGTTATCATCTTCTATAAGTTTCATTCGCTCTGAAATTTTATTAAAATTAAGCATCCATACATTTTCCTTAAAAAACTTCTCTATATTTCCATCATTTAATGCACTATTAGATTCTTTAAGCAACTTTAAAACTTTATCATAATACTCATAAAAATTCTTATTTTTTAGGATGTTTCTCATTTCATTATCTAAAAGACTAAATTCTTTATTTACTCTGAAATCATCTTTATATATTTTATCTACTCTGTCTAAATTAAAGAAATATACTTCTCCACTTTTCTTACATGACCTGTTTATTCTCCCCATAAACTGTTCATCACTATCAAGTTTTGAAATATCTTTATACCCTATATCCATATCTATATCAACACCAGCTTCAATAACCTGGGTTGCAATTAAAATAACACCATTTTCCTCACACTCTTTACTTGATATTGCATTAATAATTTTATTTCTTTCAATTGAATTATCATCACCAGTCATGAGAAGTATATTAATATTTAAATCATCTTCATTGAGTCTTTTAAAGAAATCATATGCGCTCTGTTTCTTTATAAATTCAATTAATATTTTCTTATTTCTTTTAGAGTTCTTTAAAACATGCTCATATAATGATTCAAATGGTGCTTCTGAATATATCAAATCATAATTAACAATAACCCTATCTTTAAATTTTAGATTACTGAAATATTTTTCTCTATTCTTTATTAAATTGCACACATTACTTTTATTAACTGCAAGCATATTTAAATCTGGCAAAGTTGCTGACATAATAATTACCTTGATATTTAAGATCTTTGCAAATCCCTTTAAAAATGAAATTATCTCTGTCCATATAGTATTTTTATAGCTTTGTATTTCATCAAGAACGATCACACTATTAGCAAGCTGATGAAATGAAAAAGTATCTTCTTTTTTATCTCCAAACATAATATTAAATAAACTTACATGAGTAGTTAAAATTACTGGATAATTTAAAAACTGCCTATTTAATAAAGCTCTTTCATAATACTCATGGCCATAGTCTTTTTCATTTTTACCGTTATTTATATTTTCTTTACTATCATATTCTATATATTTTTTATCTTCTTTAATTGGGTAAATCGAATTTATTACTGCAATCTTATCTGATACAGCTTCATTATTTTCAAATGTATTATTTAAAACATTTAAATTCTGTTCTACCAAAGCATTAAAAGGATACACATAATATATCTTTTTTAAATTTTTATCTCCTTCAAATAATTTAAAACTCAAATTAAATGCTGTATTAGACTTTCCGCTTCCAGTTGGTGCTTCTAAAAAATAAATATTTTCATTAATATTTTCAAAAAGTTCTCTTTCAGCATCTAAAAACATCTCGGTTCTTAAAACATTAATATCTTCTTCCTTTGTTAAATCCCCATCTTTTCTATATTTATTTTCTTCATACTCCCTTATTTTTTTATAAACATCTGTATCCTTGTAAATTTCATAAAACTCACCTATATCTGAAATTTCTCCAAATTCATCTATAATAGTTTTATTCATGAATTCACATGTAGCGTAAAAATCACATGTTACGAGTAATGAATACATAAGCCTTTCATATGTATATAAATATATTGATTTTTCATTATCAGCTTCAGCTGAATATTTATTTTTAATATGCCTACATACTTTAGTAATTTTATTTTTACTTAAAGAAAATTCTTTTTTATAAATATCAACATATTCATCTTTAAAAATATCAATAATATCCATACATTTTTCATCTTCATTAAATTTATATAAAAACTCATGAAAATCCCCTAAATCACTATGATGCCTGCATATTGTGTATGCGTTAAACATCATAATAGTTAGTAATATTAATTTCCCATCTTCTTTGGATAAATCTAATATGTCCTCTATAAAATAATCTATATATAATACTGCTGATAATATTGAATGTTCAGAATCTATACATGAAAAAGCTTCTATGTTTTCACCTAATGGATTTTTCATCTTAATAATTTGGAACCTAGGATTTATTTTCCCTATATCATGAAATGCTATAGTATTAATTAATAATTTTCTAAAAATTCTTTTTCCATCATAAGTCATATTATCAAAAAAATTATTTTCAAAATTCAAAAATATATTTTCCAATTTTTTATTATCAAATATTTTACAAAAATACTTTATACATAAATCTGTATGTTCTTTTAAAGTTTCTTTTCTTATAACTTCATTAGAATTACTACTTTCTTTTAAATGTGCGTAAAATTCATGTTTATCACTTATAATCTCATTTACACTTATACATATATTCTTTTCAAAATACATTTCAGACCTCCCTTTATACTTAAAATTTAAGGAGGGTTTCCCCTCCTAATTAATAAAATATTCTTACCCGGTATATGAATTTTATATAATAGCTTATTTAATGAAAATCAGTAAAACACAATATTTTTTTCATTTACATTATATATTTCTGTATCAGTACATTTTTTTATATTAATATTTGTATACACAAAACTTTTCACAATATACATATTTGTATTTTTCTCCAACTCATAAGGTAGTTTTTCTTCATATTTAAACTTTTCTTCAATATCATCATCAGAAAAATCATCAAAGTCATCTTCCTCAATATTTAATCTAAAGTCATTCTTTAAATATAAGCAATCTAATTTTTCTGTTTCATTTAATATCTTAATTTGTTCTTCTTTAAAAATTTCAATACTGCCTATATCTGCTATATGATCATTCTTTCCTAAATACGGAGTATATACACACTTATGTTCAACTATAGACTTTGCAATCTTTTCACTTTCTTCATTATCCATAATTAAATAAATATCCCATGAAGGATTTTCAAGCCATTGTTCTTTAACAATAAGATTTCCACCTTGTTCTTTTGATGCATATCCAACAGAATTATTGAAAACTTGAACCTTTTTAGATATAAATCCTTTTTCACCATTTGGAGTTATTGATATTTTTAGGTTCCTAAGCTTTTCATAAAACTCTGGAAATTCTCCTTTATCTTTTTCAGTGCTTTTTTTATTAAATATTCTTTTTATATTCATTGAATTATATCCACCATAGCCTAGTATTGCACCAAAAATACCTGTTAATGCTATCTTATGAACATTTCCATAGGTAAAATATAAATTTGAATTTACATCAGGCTTTTTAAAAAAAGCACTTTTCCCACTCAAAGTAAATTTTAAAATCTTCATAGCTTACACCTCTGCTTGTGTAAATATATTAAACATTTTTGCTCCTTTTATATTAGATTCAATATTAATTTTATATGGGTTAAAATATATTTCTACTGCTATAACTTTATCTAATACATCTTTAATTAGCTTATCACACTTTATTTTTATTGTATTTTTCTCTTCATCTTTACTGAATTCAATATATTCAGAAAGATTTGGAAGATATAGATCTTTTTCTGTTTCTACAAATAAAGCAAATTCATTTTCGCAGCCAATTTTAGAATTAGTTGCAAAGGAAGTTGCTGAAGCTAAAGCTGCTTTTTTAAATTTCATGTAGTCTTCTTCTGTATATCCGTCAGTAACACCTAATTCTTTAAATTCTTTATACGCTGCTGGATTTATTGTAAATGGATAAAAGTAATGTGCTTCATTACTTACTATTTTTGTTCCTAAAGTAGAGTTTTTAGCTTCTTCTGAATCAGGTTTTGCATTATCTTTTGAACCATCTCTAAATGGTGAAAGAATCTGTTGTTCTTCTGGATTTGTATCTTCATATTTATTAAACCCTTGTCCAATTTGAACTGCACCTGTTATAGAAATGTTATTTCCTTCTTCAGCAAATGTAGCTCCAAAGTTTTTAACATCTATTGCATTAAAAAGATTAGTTAATACTTCTTTTGCATCTTTACAATCTTTTAAATTTTTAACGTCAAATATTTGTTCATATCTTTCCTTTAAAGCTCTTGGAACTAACTGAACTTCTCCCTTTTTTCCTTCTGAAAGTTTCATTGATTTTATATATAATACTTTTTCTCCTTCATTCTCCCACATTTTCTTCATTGGATACTTTAAAGCTTTATCACTTCCAAATGTAGTTCCATCAGATGTTGTCTTTGGATATCCTGCAAAATCCGCATTCCAGTTTGCCATAATAGATGAAATTCCTAATACTCCATACACTCTTTTATCCATACTAATTTTCCCCCTCATTTTTCTCATAAATTAAATTGCTATTTAAATATCCTGCTATCATCAAGTCATTATCAACTTTACCTTCTGATACATAACCAACTATCATTGCATATAAATTGTTGAATCTTTTTCCATTAATATCTGGATCATAACTATACTTTACATATAATTTTCTAAGTTTCTCTTTAATATCTTCATTATTTTTTGAATTAACAAATTGGTTTGCCAATGAATGTGGCTTTTTCTTTCCTTTACTTTTTGACAACAAATAGCTTACAAGCTGACCTATTGCAAAGTAATATTCTTTATCATTATCTATTTTATCCGTATCCTTATTATTAATCTTGCCTCTCAAAGCTGATTTTATATCTTGAATTATATCTGCCATATTATCTCCTCCTTCAAAATACTCTTTTAGTGACCATCTTAAGTTAAACTGATATGCTGCCTTTGATATAAATCCATTGTTTATTGAATTTTTAATTATATTTAACGAAACTTTATCAAGTACAGCTGCAATACCATTTCCTGAACCTTTTTCAATTCCTTTATATATCCAGTTAAAAATAGCATATCTTGAAATTAATATATTATTTTTTAATACACTATCCTTAATTGACATATCACCTGAATCTGTAAAATAATTATTAATAAGATACTTGCTAAAAAACACTTCATCTAATATACTCTGAACATCCCTTTTATTTTTTAATATAGGATACTTTTGATAAGAATTCTTTTCTAAATCTAAATTCAAAATATTCTTCACATTTAAATTCTTTTTTAAATTGCTTTTATATGCTGTAATAGTATCAAAATCATGTATTTCGACTTCTTTACCTTTTTTTATTCGCAAAAATAACCCACTAAAATTATCTTCCGGTAATTCACTGTTTTCTTTTATATCCATTTTTTTCCTATCTGTATCTACAAATACATTGACTCTACCAATAGAAGCTTCATTTATAAGGTAATCAAAAAATTCTTTTTGCAATTGAACTTCTTCAGCATCAATTAAATATGGAGATGTATTTTTTCTTGTTTTATTTTCTAAATAAGGTTTTTTAGCATTAAGTCCCATATTATTATTAGGAAGTCCATATATTTTCTCACTTAATTCAATATTGCAATCATTATTATTGTATATGTTAGGAATTAAATATCTTTTTCCTTCATTGATATAATCACCTATTGGATATTCAAAAAATATCTTTAAATAATCTTTTCCGCTTATTTCTATATTAAGATTAAAAATATTTTCTTTAATCCAAGTTCTAATTTTTTTTATTGTTTCTGTATCTACTTTACCTATTTCATCTTCAACTGACTTATATAGTGTAACTGCCCTTTTATTCTTTTCATACTTTTTAATTGGATCTTCCAATGTTGCATAATAATTATCTATTATTTCTTGTGTTAACTTTCCATTTTCTAAACTTTCTTTCTTTATGAAAAAAGATAAATAATTATTGCTGTGTATTATTTTCTTACCATCAATTGGTTTGTTCATATCTATAAGCTTACTGTTGTAATCAAATTCACATATATTACGGAAATTTGCATTAGTTATCCCAATAAGCTTCTTTTCCTTTTTATCTATTTTTATATCAAAATAATCTTTAATCTCAAATGACTCTCCTTTAGGAGATACGATTACATAAGTTCCATCTGCTGGAACATATCCATGAATTATTCTTTTTCTGTTATTCTCTAGATCACTTTTAAATACTTCAATACATTCCTTAAGCAATAAAATCTACCTCCTTAAAGCCATCGATAGTTACAGAATCCATAACCTCGTGCATTCATTTCTAATAATCCTGTTCCTAAACACATATAAGCTAAATCTTGTGCCATTTTATTTTCACAGATATTTAATGAAATTTTATCTCCTAAGAGCTTTATTCCTTTATACTCATTAGGTATAGGTCTTTTGTTTTTAAATTCTAATGTCGTATAAAATTCAAAATCTTCATCTATTTTCTCTTTCTGTGTGCTGTTATATTTTTTTATAAGATTTTCTTTTAATCTTCGTTCAAAATCTTTAAGTGAAATTACATTTTTCCAATACCCTTCATTATTTTTTAATATTACTGGAGTTAAGGAGTAAATTTTATCAATGTGCTTTTTAGGTAATATTCTAATTTCACTCGTCAACCCTTTAATGTAACTGTTATACTCATTTACTAACTTATTATTAAAGAATTCTCCTATATTTCTATTTATGGTTCTTAATGTTAAAGTATATATATTACCATTTTTATACACTTTTTCTTTTTCTATTGGATAAAATCCGTCAAAACAATATCCTTTAAATTTATTTTCATTATGCATCTTTAATAATTCATCATCTTTCGCCAAAGATGTATCTATAAAGTCACTTATGATTGACTGCATTTCATTTATTAATACATCTTTCAATATAAATACCTTTAATTTTATCTCATATACCTTCATTTTACACCTCCCACTTACAATTTTACCCTTTTATCACTTTATTGTAAATATATGAAAAACAATTATTATTTTCCAAAATTATTTATTATAATTTAAATTTAAAAAAACATTAACACAAATCCTTATTGTATTGTGTTAATGTTTAAAAGTTCATGTAATTTTTAATTACAAATTTTTTAGAGCTTGCTTTGTATCTTCATTTAAATACACCTCATGTTAATCTTAATCTTAATACAACGAAAATTAGCCATTCTTAAAATCAAAAAATCCTTCTATACTAGAAATAATAGCACATTAACAAAAATTTACCAAGTAACTGTTATATTTATCTTTATAAAAAATAAATAAGCTTAATCCTTCTCTAATCAAGGTATTAAACCCATTTCTTTATAAAACCACTTGGTAAAATTTTATTCTGAAATTTTACCAAGTGGTTCTTGCAAAATTTATCATTCAAAATCTAATAATTAAAATATCTTTTTATTTCCTATCATAATGAAAATATATACACTCCTTAATTCCCATATCCTGTGCCATATTTGCTGCTTCTTTCTTTGATTGATGAGCCTTTATATTTATATATTTAATATTGGCATTGAAATTTTCTTTATTGTTTATCAAATGTATTCCTATACTATTTTTAGGCTGCTTACTTGTAAATACAATCATATTTTCTTTATATAGCTGCATTTCATTAAGAAGATCATATTCTAATTCCATTTGAACAGTTACATTTTCACAAAAATAAACTTTACTATTATCTTTAAGATTTTTTACATCAAATGATTCATCTATTATTTCTACATTCCTTTTAAGGCTTTCAAACTCTTTAATATCTATATTAGGTGATATTTTTACTAGCTCATCTACGCCTTTAAAGAACTCTTTTGTAACTACAAACTTTACATTTCTTAGTTCTTTAAGTAGTAATATGAACATCTCCGTTCCTTTTCCATATATGTGTGACAAGAATAATATATTTCCCTTTTTTATCAAAGTATCTTTTATATCTATTTTCACTCTTTCTAGAATATCAAAATAAGTTTCATTTAAACAGCCACTTCCAATATCTATTATTCCTTTATTAATAATGCTCCCTCTTAAAGCTTCAACAGGATTATCATGTGGCAGAAGCTGTGCTTCTTTATTAAAATCACCAGAATAAAACAATATTTCTTTTCCAAGCTTTATAGCTATCCAAAGTGCACCTTGCACATGACCATTTCTTCCCCATAATATTGACATGTAATCATCAAATTTATGCCATACTAATGGTTCACATACTTCTTCTATAATTTCTGTTTGTATGCTTTTATTATTTTCTAAGTAATCTTTTATTTGTTTTTTAGTATCTTTAGTCATGAACACTTTATTTTTATATCCTAAATTATACAGTTCATGAATTGCTCCATAATGATCTATATGGCTATGACTTAAAAATACGTAATCTAATAATTGTACTTTTTCTTTTTTTAAATCTGGAAGTTTTTTTGTACCTTTATGTATACCACAATCTAGCAAAATTCTTTTATCACCACATTTTATATAAAAGCAGTTTCTTCCATACTCATTTACTCCACCCCAAGGCTCCACTGTCATTAAACCACTCATATTTTAATTTCTCCATATTTATTAACTAAATTTTTCTTTTTTATTTTTATCTGAAAATACATTAACTAAAATAAGTATTACAGTTGTAATTATTACTGAAATTAAAGCCATTGCCATTCCTTGACCTGCATCCCCTTGCTCAAATTGAGAATAAATATATGTAGATATAACCTTCATAGATGGCGGCATAACCATAAGTGCTCCTACTAATTCACGAAAAGCTATAGTAAATGTCATTGCCCATCCTGCCACTATTCCTGGTGCTATAAGAGGTACTATTATTTTCATATAAACCTCAAATTTACTTGCTCCACAAACCTGTCCTGCACTTAATAAATTATTATCAATTTGACCTAAGCTTGATTTAACATATTGAACTGAATAAGGTATAAAAAATACAATATATGTTATTATTATCATCCAAATTGTGTTGTATACATGCAGCTTATTCCATGATGCATTCCAAAATAATATTAATCCAATTACCAATACTATTGCCGGAACATTGTTTGGCATTAAACTTATTACATCTATTACTTTAGATATTTTCCCTTTTTGCTTAACTACAATAATTGCTACTATTGTTCCAATTAGTGAACATATTGTTGCTGTTAAAAGTGCTATAATTAAGCTATTTGTAAATGCACTCATTCCAGTAGAGCCTAAAGAAAGCACTGCTTTAAAATGATCTAATGTAAAGTTTCCTTTTTGAAGTCCATTTCCTCTTATTTTAATAAATGATGTTGCTATTATTGAAAAGTATGGTATTCCTACTGATATAAGAAGAACTATCACCATGTATGAATAACTAAAAATTCCTTTTACCATTCCATTTTTTTTATGATTGCTTCTTATTCCTTTTCCGCCAACTGTAGCATAAGTATATTTACTGCTAACTACATTTTGAAGATACCAAAAGGCTAAACAAGTTATTAATAGTAATGAGGCAATTGATGTTGCACTTCCAAAATCTATAGGCCACATGGAAACATATTTATGAATATCTGTTGTAACTACCCTAAATCCTATTCTGCTTCCAAATGTGGCAGGCGCTCCAAACTCTGATATAGCTTTAACAAAAACAAGCATGGCCCCCATAACATAAGCTGATATTATAAGCGGAAATGTTATTTTCATTAGTATTCTGCCACTTTGGGCCCCACTAATGGCTGCTGCTTCATTTAAGCTTTCACTTACATTTAATAAAGCATTTTTTATCATTAGATATAAGAATGGGAAAATATTAAATCCCATTACCATAACTAATCCAAATAAACTAAATAATATTTTTTCTAATTCCTGTGATACAGGCAATAATTGATATAAAAAACCATTTGGCTGCAAAAACATTATCCATCCCATTGAACCTATATAAGGTGGTGTCATAAATGGAATAAGCAGCGCAATATCAATCCATTTATGTCTTCTTAGGCTTGTTTTTGCCATTATATAGGCAGCAGGAAAAGCAATAATACTTGCAAATATTACAACATAAAAACCTAAAGTAATTGTATTTATATATGTCTTACCTAGATTGTTTTCCTTAATTACCTTTATTGGTGATAATATATCAAATCCTCCAGCTGGAAAGACACTATATAAAAACACCTGTAATATTGGCACTATTATTAAAATTGATAATGCTATGAGCATTATAATCTGTATAATCTTCTTTCCTTTAAGACACTCTTTCATAATCTGCTCTTACCTATTCCTCTCTTGTTTTATTAATTAAATATTTGTTGGAACTTAGAAATCTTATCTTTTTCGTTTTCTCCCATAGTATTTAGATCATAGTTCAATAATTTAATATCTTCTAAATTTGCACGAGTTTCACTTTTAATATCACTTCTACCTGGAATTATATAGGCTTCATCAACTAACTTTTGTGCTGTATCTGATAAGAAGAAATCTACTGCCTTTTTAGCATTTTCCATGTTTGGTGCATCTTTTAATATAGAAACCGTTCTTGGATTAACAACTGTACCGCTCTTAGGATAAATTATGTCAATAGGCTCTCCCTTTGCTTTTGATGAATATGCCATATAGTCAACTCCACCTATTACAGCTTTTTTAGCTCCAGTGATTACTGGTTCTAATGCTTCTTTATTAGCTCCTGCAACTACTGCTCCATTCCCCTTTAATCCCTCAAAGTACTTCCAACCATCTTCACCGAAGCTTTCCATATATCCTGATATTAAATCCATAGCTGAACCTGATGATGATGGATCTGGTAAGTTTAATGAATCTTTATAATCTGCGCTTAAGTAATCATTCCAATCCTGCCCTGGATTCTTAACTAAGTTAGTATTATAAACTATACCTACTGCTGAACCTGAATATCCAAAAATATGTTTGTCTGCATCCACCCAGCCATCATAAAGTTTATCTGCATTTTTAGCATCTTCATAAGCTAATGTCCATCCATCATTTTTCATTCCTACTGCTGCTGGCCATGATGCAAGAACTACTACATCTGCAATTGGATTTGATTTTTCTGCTTCTAATTTAGCTAATATTTTACCAGTTGTTCCTTGGAATATTTCCATTTCAATTCCTGTTTCTTCTTTAAAGGCATCTGCTATATTTTGTGCAAGTCCATCTGGTCCTGCTGTGTAAACTACAACTTTTCCTGAGTTTTTAGCTTCTTGTGCTGTACCCGCATTATCACTGCTATTATTACTGCTTCCACCGCAGCCAATTAAGGTTCCCCCAATACTTAATGTTAATAATAAAGCTCCTATACGTTTAAATTTCATTTCACTAATTCTCCTTTATTAATTACTTATTTTTACTATAGAATCACTGTTAAAATATAGATTTATCTTGTTTCCTATGTCTAATCTCTTATTATGATAAATTAACCATTCAGCTCCACTTTCCAGCTTTGCAGTAATTTCATATCTTTCTCCTAAGAATGCAACATTTTTAACTATTGCTTTTAAATTCATATCTTGACCTTCATTTTTAATTGATATATTTTCTGGTCTTATTGCACTGTCTTCGAGCCAATTTGATTTTCCTATAAACTCCATTACTGTTTTGTTTTTTGGCTTGTTGTAAATTTCCTCTGGCGTTCCTACTTGTTGTATTTCTCCTTTGCTCATAACAATTATTCTGTCTGACATTGACATTGCCTCAAGCTGATCATGAGTTACATAAAGGCTTGTTAGCTTCATCTGTGTAGTTAATGCACAAATTTCAATTCTCATTTTATCTCTAAGAATTGCATCTAATGCGCTTAAAGGTTCATCAAAAAGTACAATGTCTGGAGTACCTGCAATAGCTCTTGCAAAAGCAACCCTTTGTTGCTGTCCTCCTGACATTTGGCTTGGAAATCTTTCTCCCATTCCATCTAAACTTACAATACTTAATAATTTTTCTATTTCTTCATTTATGTTATTTGTTTTCTTCCTTGTTTTAAGTGGAAATCCTATATTCTTATTTACATTCATATGTGGCCATAATGCAAAGTCTTGAAAAACCATTCCTAAATTTCTATCTTGAGTCTGTACATTTATTTTCTTCTCACTGCTGAATATACATTTATCTCCAAAATAAATCTCACCACTATCTGCATTTTCAAGTCCAGATATGATTCTTAAAAGAGTTGTTTTTCCACATCCTGATGGGCCTAATATTGTGGTAAATTCTCCACTATTCATTTCCACATTAATATTTTTCAATACTACAGTATCTCCAAATCTCTTATTTAAATTTTTTATTACAATTTTCAAAAAGCTCACTCTCTTCTTAAAGTTTTCTTGCTAACAATTCACATTATATTTTATTTATTTTAATTTAATATTTACTTTAAGTTAACTCACTGTTAAAGAAAATATTATAAAATATAGTTATTCATAGATTTTATCTATAGCGAGGTGTGAAAATGAACTTTAAGCAAGCTGAAATACTAATATGTATAAATAAATATCAAAATATAACCAAATGCGGTGAATACCTAGGAATCAAACAACCTACAGTTACTTTTCATATGAAGAATCTTGAAAATGAAATGGGAGTTGTATTATTTGAGCACAATATTGGAAAAGTTCTTTTAACAGATGCAGGCGAGGCTCTTCTTCATTATGCTGAAAAAATAGTCCTGCTTACTAAAGATGCTGAAAAATTAATGAAATCATTCAGTTTAAATGAAATGCGTACTTTTAAATTAGGTGGAAGTATGATACCTAGTAAATACATATTACCAAAATTTTTAAGTGGTTTTAAAAATAAATACCCTAACCTTCGTATTTCTTTAACCACATTGTCTGCTCCTATAATTTGTGAAATGGTCTCTAAATTTGAATTAGATTTAGGTATCGTATCAATAACAGAAGAAAAAAACTTTGATAATTTAGGATTTCATTACATAGATACCGATGAAATGGTGCTTGTTTATTCTCCTAAAAGCAATCTTGCACAATATTATGGTGAAATAAATTCAGAAATAATAAGCAAACAACCTTTTATTCTTCATGATAAAAATTCAACAACAGGAACTCTTACAAATAGATGGGCTAAAGAAAATAATATTATCTTAAATCCTTATTTAGAAGCAAGTTCTACTGAAATAATTAAAAGTATGGTTGTTAATAATGTTGGAATATCTGTACTCCCATTAATTTGCGTTGAAGAAGAAATTAAAAATAAAAAACTGCTTTATATGAACCTTTTTAATAACAGTTTTCAAAGAAATATCTATTTAGTTTATAATAAGGAACGAGTTATGCTTCCTGTCGTTAAAGAGTTTATTGATTACTTTAAATCTTCTTTTGAGTTGCCTTGATTTCGCTATTAAACCATAAAAATAGCACCCATTAAATTTAAAAGAGACTATCTAAAATTAAATTTAGTATAGTCTCTTTACAATTTTATAATATCTATAAAGTTAATTTTGACTCTTCATCAACCTCAACCTTTGAAGATTTCCTATGAAAAATTTTATGAATTTTTCTTTTTAAATCATCAAGTATGGTGTACATAATTGGTACTACAAATAATGTTAAAAGTGTAGATGTAATCAATCCTCCAATTACTGCTTGACCCATTGGTGCACGCATTTCTGTACCTGCTCCTGTAGCTACTGCTGTAGGAACCATACCTAATATCATTGCTAAAGTAGTCATAACTATTGGTCTAATTCTTACAAGCCCTGCTTCTTTTATCGCTTCATTTCTAGGCATACCTGCTTCTATTCTCTCTTTGGCGGCATCTACAAGCAAGATACCATTTTTTGCAACGAGTCCAAAAAGCATTATTAGTCCTACCATAGCCATCATACTTAGTTGGCTTCCGAAGGCCATTAATCCTAGTACGGCTCCAATAAATGCAAGTGGCAAAGTGAACATTATTGATATAGGATCAATAAAGCTTTCAAATTGTGCTGCCATAACCAAATATAATAATATAACTGAAAGAGCCATTGCTGTTATTAAACTTCTTAAACCATCTTGCAACATTCCATTAGTTCCTCCAAGAGATAATGCGACACCATCTGGTGCTTTACTTTGAATCATAGCTATATACTTACTTTGTGCATCACCTACAACACTACCGTTAACATTAAAAGAAAGCTGAACTTGTGCTTGCTTATTATATCTGTTCAATGATGATGAAGTTGTTCCAATGACCTTTTTAGTAACTTGGCTTAGTGGAATCTGTTGATTATTTGAACCTGAAACATAAATTTCATCGAGATTATCAAGATTGTTACGTTCATCATCTTCTAATGATATTCTCACATCATATCTATCTTCTCCACTGTCATATTTGCTTACATCTGAACCATTAAATAATATACTTAACGTACTTGCAACATCTGAACTACTAACACCTAAATCTGCTGCTTTATCACGATCTACTACAATTTGTGCTTGTGGTGTACCTGCATTACTATTAGTAGTTACATCTCTTACGCTTGGATCTTTAGATATTTCGGCTTTCATTTCGTCTGCAAATTCTTTAAGCTTTTCTCTATCATCACTAACAATATTAAAGGAGACATCACTTGATCCACTACCAACAGATGATGCTGCTGATACTACAACTTCAGTTCCCGGAACAGCTTTCAAATCTGTACTAAGGGTTTCAGCTAATTCTCTTGAACTGTATTCACGCTCATTTTTATCAACTAATTCAACTTTAATTGATGTGCTACTCTTAGTTACTGTAGAATAAGTAGATACTACTTCAGGGTGCTTTTTAATTATTTCTTCAAGTTGTTTAGTCTTTTTTGATGCAACATCTAATGTTATACCAGAATCAAAATCAGCACTAACAGTTATCTGTCCTTGATCTGTTGCAGGCATCATATTAAAACCTAATAAGGCAGTAAGGCCAACGCTAGCTACAAACAGAACTACAGCACCAATTAAAACTATCAATCTATGATGAAGTGTAAAAACTAACAAATGTGAATATTTCTCAGCAAAAGTATCAAATTTATTATTAAACCATCCAAAAAACTTACCAATAAATGTTTTATTCTCTTTTTTCTCTGACTTAAGCATCTTAGATGCCATCATAGGTACAAGAGTAAATGATACAAACAATGAAACTGCCATACTAATTACAATTGTCAAAGAAAACTCAATAATAAATTTTCCCATTATTCCTTCTACCAAACCGATAGGTAAAAAAACTGCAATAACGGCTAAAGTCGTTGCTATTACTGCAAATCCAATTTCAGAAGTAGCTTCTGCTGCTGCCTCAAGTGGAGACTTACCCATGTGTAGATACCTTACAATATTTTCTATAACAACTATAGCATCATCTACTAAAAGTCCTACTGCCAGTGATAATGCCATTAATGACATTGAATTTAATGAAAAGTTCATTAATTTAAGACCAATAAAAGTAGTTATAATTGAAATTGGAAGAGACATTGCACTTATAACTGTACTTTCCCATTCATTTAAGAATATGAATACAATAATAACAGCTAATATACATCCTTCTACAATAGTCTTCATAACATCATTTACTGTATCTTCTATTGTTGTTGAGTTATCACTAACAATATCAACATGTAAGCCTTCAGGTAAAGAAGTTTTGATTTCCTCTAATGCCTTTTTAACACCTTGAGCTACTTCAACAGTATTTGCACCTGATTGCTTAACTATATCAATACCAATTGCTGCATTACCTTGATAAAATGCATTATTACTTCTTTCTTCAAATCCATCTTCAACCTTTGCAACATCTTTTAATCTAATTTCTGTACCATTCTTTTTAGTTACTAAAATATTTTTAAAGTCTTCTATTTTTTTTATTTTACTAGTTGTTGTAATAGTAACTTCATTATTCCCATCAATAACCTTTCCGGTTGATTGATCTATATTATCAGTTTTAATGCTATTTACAACCTGACCTGATGTAAGACCATAAGCTACTAATTTATCATTATCTAACTTTATGTGAATTTCTCTTGTATCCTCACCTGATACATCTATTGATCCAACACCAGAAACTGTATATAATTTAGGCTTTATCACATCTTCTACTAAGTCTGATATTTCCTTATTGTCATCTGAGCCATAAACAGCAATAGATACAATTGATGCTGCTGACATATCAATCTTTGAAATAATCGGATCATTAATATCAGTAGGTAGATTTCCACGAATAGTCGAAACCTTATCTCTAACTTCTTGTGCTGCCACTTCACCATCTTTACTTAAATCAAATTCTATGATGGTTTGTGACATTCCTTCACTTACAGTAGAAGTTATATTCTGAACTCCAGAAATCTTTTGTACTGCATCTTCTACGTTTTTTGTTACTTTTGTTTCGATTGTTTCCGGTGTTGCTCCTGGTTCTGTAACTACAACTGTAACATAAGGTAGATCAGTGTCAGGCATATCATTAAGTTCTAGTGAGCCGTAAGAGATAAAGCCTAGAATAGCGAGAACCATCATTATAACTGTGATAAAGACAGGTTTTTTAATACTAATATTTGCTATATTCATGTTTTATCCTCCTACTCAGAAACTTCTTTTGTATTATCACCATTTTGCTTAGAGCTATCACCATTTTTAGCAGAAGTTTCTTCTGCTAGATTACTATCTTCATTAGAAACCGCCTCCACTTTATTGCCATCGTGCAATGTACTAGTATTTGTGCATATTATTTGATCTCCTTCTTGAATACCAGATGTTATTTCTACATTATTTTCATCAGTTTCTCCAATTGTGACCTTTTGTTTTTTTGCAGTCCCATTATCATTTATGAATACAGAATAGTCACCTTCACTTCCAACTAAAACATTTATTGGCACATTGATAATCTTAGTTTTTTCATCAGTAATAAGATCTACCTTTGCAAAGACACCTGGATATAATGATTTATCACTATTATCTATTGCTATTTTGCAATTAAATACTCTTGTACTAGTATCTGCTGCTAAATCTATATTTTTTACAGTACCATTAATTGTTTTGTCACTTCCTTCTACTGTTATTTCAGCTGCTTGTCCTATTTTTATACTATTTATTTTTTCTTGTGGCACTTGTATTGTTGCATATACAGATGATATATCATTAATCTTTGCAAGTGCTGAACCTTGAGCTACCATTTGCCCTATATTTAAACTTTTTTCACTTATAACACCACTTATAGGTGCCTTAATAATTGTATTTTTTAAATTATCTTGTAAATTTTCTATATTTACTTTTTGTGCTTCTATACTTGCTTTAGCTGTTTCAATGCTTGCAAGGCCTGAATTAAAATCAGCTTGAGCACTATTTAAAGTTTTCTCGGCTGTCTCAAAATCTTTTTGCGATATAGCATCGGCATCAAAAAGAGCTTTTTGTCTATCATAATTAACCTTAGCATCATCCAAATTAATTTGAAGTTTTTCTAAAGCCACTTGAGATGAATTTAATTGTTGTTCAGATATTTGTAGTTGACTTTGTGCGGATTTTATATTATTTTGTATATCTTGATCATCTAGTGTAGCTATTGTATCTCCTGCATTTACATATTGCCCGTTTTCAACAGATACTGAAATAACTTTTGCTGCCATCTTACTTGTTATGATACCTTGTTGATAAGCTTCTAAAGTAGCTTTATATGTATCACCAGAATTTTTTTCTTCTGCCTTTGCAGTTTGTACTTCAACTGATATTTTATTAACTGCAGCTGAAGTAGTTACTTCTTTTTTATCTGAAAATAACTTACCTTTGGCTACTGTTCCGCAACCTATAACAGCTATAACAATAACAGCATATATAACTATTTTTTTTACTTTTTTCATTGTTCACACTCCTAATATATTTAAGCCATTTTTTACTTCATTAATCTTATAATTACAAGTTACCATTATTACTTTATAAATAATCCTTCAAGGCTTAGCTTTATAAAACAATAAGAAACTTATACTATATAAAATTCATCACAACTTACTACTTCATTTACTCCTTTACTTTATATTTAAGAAGCAGTTAATCACTACTTATAGTAATTAACTGCTTATAGCTCCCACCAATATCTGAACTCCATATGCTTTGACAATTCATCTACAATTAAATTTTATCTTTAAATCACACTTAATTATAGTTACTTTAGTTATGAAATAATATATGACTTTAGTCACATATTCCCAAATAAAAAGGATGATATAATATTAAAAGAATATCTATAATGAAGTGAGTGATGTTAACCAAATGTTTAATTTTTTAAAGCCTGTTTTGTTTTTAAAGTTTTTACTGCTAGTATCCATTTTTATCAATATTTATTTAAAATATAATAGTGATCCTTTGATAATGATTTTACTATTTACTTTAACTACTATAATTATTATTAATAATCTCATAAGAAATAAAAAATTAAAAGGTAACCCTAAATATGAATATATCTCACTATTATTTAGTATTTGTACGGCTACATTACTACAATATTTAATAGGAAGTTTGACTACTACTTTTTATATGTACTCTTACTTATATGATATTTTTCAGCTTGAAAAGAATATATTAAAATTTTTTATTTCAATACATTTACTTTTATATATCTTAGTTATTGGTTTAGATTCTGATTTTTCAGATATTTTCCATATAATCTCGATTGCAGGGGTTAAAATATTTGCTTATTTAGCCACAACTGGCATGTTATACTATCAAAAAAATCTTGAAGTTGAAAAAGAAGAAATCAAACAACTAAATGAAAAATTAAAATTAGCCAACATAAAACTTCAAAAATATGCACTAGAAGTAGAAGAAATGACCATTTCTAGAGAGAGAACAAAAGTTGCACAAGAGCTTCATGATTCATTAGGTCATTCTCTAATGGCCCTTAATATGCACCTAGAATTTGCTAAGAATATATGCTCTACTAAACCTAAAAAAGCAGAAGAAGTATTAGCAAAATCTGAAAAAATAGCTAAAGGAAGTATTAATGATCTTAGAAAGGCAGTTAGTCTTCTTAGTTCAGAACTACAAATAACAGAGTTTAATACTTCACTAGAAAAACTTATTAGTACTTTTGACTTATTTAACGACATAAAAATCACTTTCAATATGAATGAGAGTATTGATGACTTAAGTCCACTTATTAAAACTTCAATATATAAAACCATACAAGAAGCCATTACTAATAGTTTAAGTCATGGTAACTCAACTGAAATTACTATAAAAATTACAAGAAATAGCGAAAACATAAAACTTGTTGTTGCTGATAATGGAATAGGCTGTAACAACATCAGTAAATCAAATGGATTGAATGGAATTGAGCATAGAATAAAATTGTTAAGAGGTACAACGCAATACTTTAGTCATAATAACTTAGGATTTAGTATAAAAGTATTCATTCCAATATAAATGAATGAGGTGATTATAGAGTATGATAAATATTATATTAGTCGATGATCAAAAAATCGTAAGAGAAGGGATAAAAATGATTTTAAGCTTAGAGGAAGAAATAAATATCATGGATGAAGCAGAGAATGGTAGGCAACTACTAGAAATCCTAAATGATGATAAGCTTCCTGATGTAATTCTCATGGATGTTAGAATGCCAATAATGGATGGAGTTGAAGCCACTAAGATTATTAAGAAAAATTATAAAAACATAAAAGTAATAATATTAACTACATTTAATGAAGATGAGTACATATTTGATGGAATAAAAAATGGTGCTGATGGATATATCCTAAAAGATGCAGGATCTGATTATATAATTAATGCTATAAAAACAGTTTATAGCGGAAATATACTTCTTGATCCTGAGGTAGCAACGAAAGTAGTTAAAGCCTATAAAGTCCTTTCTACTGACAAGCAAACTCCAAGTGCACTCAATAAATATAAAGAAAAATTAGACCTGCTTACCCAAAGAGAAATGGATGTAGCAAAACTAGTTGCCCAAGGTAAAAGTAATAAAGATATTTGTAATATCCTATTTCTAACAGAAGGTACAGTAAAAAATTATTTAACAAAAATATTCGGGAAGTTAGAATTAAATAGCAGAACTGAATTGGCTTTATTTATTAATCATGCGGATTTATAATGTAACTTTTTGCATATAAATACTATTTTAAAGTAATTAAAGGAGTACTATACATGAGATTCTTATAAAAATGTAATTGTTGGAATGACAACAAGCTATTCTAAGAAAACATGTCCATTGAATAATGCTTGTATAGAGTCATTCCATTTATTAATAAAAAGATAATTTATTAATTGCTATAAAATATTTTATATAATCACGCCTATAGGCTTACTCCCCCAAAATATATAGACATCCTATAATACAGTACGAATTCATATCGATTTGACTATATACAATCAAATCAATATGAAGATAACTTTTTTACATATAATAAAAATACTTTGAAAGACGTAAGTTAATAAAGTTTTTTCGAATTTAACTTATACTTTTTATTGACATAATATCATTTTTTAAGTTTGTACTTTCTATTATACATTCTAAAAAATGTCAATGCAGCACCTATAAGACTTATTACTCCTGCTGCTATATACACCCACTTCATTCCATATATAAAAGCATCATTTCTTCCTGGTACATAGCTTGTAACTCTATATCCAATTTTATGACTCATTTGAGTATATAAAAGAGTTGTTGCTAAAGCAATTCCACTTACCATACCAACATTTCTTATAAGTGCATTTATACTTCCTGCAATCCCCAGTTTATCCATTGGCACTGTAGACATAATAAGAGAATTATTAGGAGATTGGAATAATCCCATTCCAGCAGACATAATTCCAATGAATATTACCATGCTTACTATTGATGAGTTCTCATTTAAAGATGCCATTAAAAATAATCCTAAACTTCCAAACATCAATCCTATAAATGTTAAAACTTCAGATCCTATTTGATCTGATAAACTTCCACTAATAGGCGCTACTACCATTAATACTAAAGGATATATCATGAGAATTATACCAGCTTTTTGTGGTGAATATGACATTACATCTTGAAGATAAAATGGCAATATAATATTATGGCAGAATATTGCTACAAAACTTACAAATCCGCAGAATATACTTAAAGAAAATAATTTATTTTGGAATATTTGTAACTGCATTAAAGGAGCTTCTAATTTCCTTTCTGCAATAATAAACGCAATAAAAGAAATAATTGCTACAATAAAACCACCTATAATTAATGGTGACGTAAATCCAAGATTTATACCTTCATTTAAAGACACAAATAAAGGCACTATTGTAACTATAAATAAAACTGCTCCAATAATATCTATTTTTTCATCACTCTTTTTATTAGATTTAGGTAACAATTTAAATGCATAAAATAATGCAACTATACCAATAGGAACATTTATTAAAAAGATATATTCCCAGCTAGTTGCCCCTACTATAAATCCACCTAATCCTGGTCCTACTAAAGATCCTAACGCAACTGCTGTACCTACTAAGCCAAGTGCCTTTCCTCTTTCATTTTTAGGAAATATCTCAGTAATAATACCTTGATTATTAGCCATAGTTCCAGCTGCACCAACAGCTTGTACTACCCTAGCCAAAATTAATACTGGAAAAGATCTAGTTATTCCACATAATAATGATCCTAAAGTAAATAGTATTAAACCAACTTTAAACATTTTAGTCTTTCCAAACATATCTCCAAGTCTTCCGAAAATTAATATTACTCCTGAAATAACAATTAAATAACTTGTTACTACATATTGGATTTGAGATGTTGTTACACCTAAAGCTTTTGCCATATTAGGTAAAGCTACATTTACAATACTACCATCTAAAGTTGACATAAATGTTGCTGATATTATTATAATAAATATAGTCCATTTTTTAATATTTTTTGCTTTCTCCATTATAATTTCTTCATTTGCATTAGCATTTGATTGATCCATTATAATTCCTCCATTTTTCTTAAACTCTGTGTTCTTTCAAAGATCTTTTTTAAAGACTCCATAGTAGCACTCTTTTCTTCTTCTGATAAATCTTCTGTTATTAAATTAATTACAAATTGAATTTCTTCATGAATTTCAGGTATTATTTCTTTTGCTTTTGGTGTTAAGTATAGTTTATATGCTCTACAGTCCTTTTCATCTTGCTTTCTATATACAAAATCACCTTCTATTAACTTATTAATAGTTCTTGCTGACATGGCTTTATCATTACCAATTTCCTTACTTATTTGTATCTGGCTAATACCTTCATTTTTTTCTAATATAAATAAATAGGGATATGTACCGCTACTTAAATCATAGGCTTTTAAAACTTTCTCTAAATAGCTTTGTGTATTTCTAAATATTTTATTATTAAACATAATAAATTTTTCTATGATTATCACCCCTTTAAATTTAATTGACTAGTCAACAATTTAAGCATTATAATTCTAATACTTTTTAGTTGACTAGTCAATCTTTTATTTAGATTATAACTTCATAAAAATATCATAGTATATATAAATACCTTTTTTTACTTTATTGCATTATGCACAATTGACAGGCTTTTAATTTATTGACTTAATTAATATTTATTTATATTACTTGACTTGTGCATTAATTTAAGAAAATTTACCATTGGATTTTTATTGATATTTTACCAGTATAATTTTAAATAAAAAAGTAGCATATAAACCTCAAACATGCTAGATTTATTGTTGCGAAACCAAATCTAAGGAGATTTATATGCTGACAACAATATTAAACCAAAATGAAACAATTATCAACTATATTTCAGAGTTAAATCTGCCATATTCTTCTGCGATAAAGAATCATATGGTAAATATAGTATCTGGAATTATTGTAACAGAAGGAAGCAAAACTATTTCATCTGTTCATAATAAAATTACATGCAATAGAGATCGAAGTACTGG
>ENA-OXEC01000203-OXEC01000203.1-human-gut-metagenome-genome-assembly--contig:-NODE-203-length-37475-cov-18.9936_pt1 | contig 37475 bp, 30 predicted proteins | sample MGYA00249351_ERZ652235 | MGnify/ENA primary metagenome ERZ652235 (study PRJEB26925, sample SAMN05826906) | human gut metagenome | biome: ENVO:2100002; feature: ENVO:00000062; material: ENVO:00002003...
ACGAGATCTGCGCATGTCTCGTGGGCTCGGAGATGTGTATAAGAGACAGGGCGGAGATAGTCCGGTGTTTTCGTCATCGGCTTGTATTCCTGCGAAAAGAAATAGCTTCACAGAAAAATTCGCATCATTCGGGGCATTCGCCGAAAGAAATGATAAATGTCGGCGAATGCTCTGAATGATGCGAACTGCAGGAGCCTTTTACCCTTTTAATTCTTGAATCTTTGAATCTTTTAATTTTTGAATTTTTCAAAGTTCCATCACCGCCGTGTAAAGCCCCGGGAAAGCTGCGGCGATGTCGTGCGGCTCCTGCTTGAAGATGCCGAAGAGGGCACTGCCGCTGCCACTCATCTGCGCATAGACCGCCCCAAGGTCGTAGAGCCGTCGCTTGATGTCGGCCAGCATGGGGTGCATGGCGAAGATGGGCTTCTCGAAATCGTTGGTGAGTTCATCCCGCCACGTGGCGATGGGCTGCCGGCAGATGTCGCGGCAACATTTGGCCGGTTGTGCCGGCGTAATGCGGCTGTAGGCCTCGGCCGTGCTCACAGCGATGTCGGGCTTCACCACTGCCAACCTGTAGCCCCCGAGATTGCCCTTGGGGCCGTCAACAGGAGCAAGGATTTCGCCGATGCCCGTGGCGTAGGAGGGCATGGCTGTGATGAAAAACGGACAGTCGGCCCCCAGACGGGCGGCGTATCGCTCCATCTCGGCGATGCCGATGTTGAGCCGGAAACGCTCGTCAAGCAACCTGATCATATAGGCACCGTCGCTCGAACCGCCCCCTAAGCCGGCTTGCGAGGGTATGCGCTTCACGAGATGGGCATGGACACGCGGCAGCGAGAAGTCGGCAGCCAACAGATTGTAGGCCTTCACCACCAAGTTTTTTTGCTCGTCGCAGTCCACGGCGTTGCCCGTCACTTTGAGGTCGCAGTCCACCTCGCTGGGAAACCTTTCGTCCATGCGCCTGATTTCGAGCGCGTCGCAGAGTGGGATAGGGTAGAACACTGTCTCTATGTTGTGATAGCCGTCAGGCCGCCGACCCACGATATTGAGGCCAAGATTGATTTTGGCATTGGGAAATGTAATCATAGTCAAAGTTGTTTATTCTTGTGCAAAAATAGCAAATTATCGAGAAATAAGGTATGTCGTCTCCTCGTTTTTTTTACATTTCATGACAACATTGAACCATATATAACCCAAATGGCCGGATACGCTTGGTGCAGTTGAATGTTTTGTCAGGTCAAATCCATTATCATGTTTTTCCGTATCTCACATTTTTATCGTAACTTTGTCCCGACAATTCAAACGACATGCCTGAAAATAAATCAAACAAGACGGGGCGGCGGCGTGCGCAGACCCCGATAGACAACACCTACGGGCATCTGCCCCCGCAGGCTCCCGACATCGAGCAACTGGTGATCGGAGCACTCATGGTGGACAAGGATGCCTTTTCGGTGGTGGCGGAGATACTGCGCCCGGAGACGTTTTATGATCCCCGCAACCAGAAGATATACGAGGCCATCCAAGCCATGAACATGGAGGAGAGGCCGGTGGACATCATGACCGTCATCGAGGAACTCAAGCGACAGGGCACCTTCGAGAGCGTGGGCGGTGCGCCCTACGTGCTCGACATCAGTCAGCATGTGGCCTCGTCGGCCCATGTGGAATATCATGCGCAGATATTGGCGCAGAAGTTCCTTGCCCGTCAGCTCATCCATTTTGCCGGCGAGATAGAGACCAATGCCTACGACGAGACGGTGGATGTGGAGGAGCTGATGCAACATGCCGAGGGTGCGCTCTTCGAACTCTCGCAGAAGAACATGCGGCAGGACTACACACAGATAGACCCCGTGATAGCTGAAGCGGAGCGAATACTTATGGCTGCGACCAAGAACAAAGGGGGACTGACCGGTGTGCCGAGCGGATTCACCGGGCTGGACGACATCACGAGCGGGTGGCAGGCTTCCGACCTTGTGATCATTGCCGGCCGACCGGCCATGGGTAAGACCTCGTTTGCGCTGAGCATCGCCAAGAACATCGCCGTGGACTACCGCGAACCCATCGCCTTCTTCTCGCTCGAAATGAACAACGTGCAGTTGGTGAACCGCTTGATTTCCAACGTGTGCGAGATTTCGGGACACAAGATACTCAGCGGTCAGCTCGAACCTCACGAGTGGGAACGCTTCGACAAAAACCTGCGAAAGCTCACGGGAGCACCCATCTATGTGGACGACACGCCGGGTCTCTCGGTGTTTGAGCTGCGGACGAAGGCCCGCCGACTGGTGAGGGAAAAAGGGGTGAAAATCATCATGATAGACTATTTGCAGCTGATGAATGCCAGCGGTATGCGTTTCGGTAACCGCCAGGAGGAGGTGTCCACCATCTCCCGCTCGCTCAAGGGATTGGCCAAGGAACTCAACATCCCGATTTTGGCATTGAGCCAGCTCAACCGAACGGTGGAAAACCGTGAGGGCATCGACGGCAAGCGGCCACAGCTGAGTGACCTCCGCGAGTCGGGAGCCATCGAGCAGGATGCCGACATGGTGCTCTTCGTTCACCGCCCCGAGTATTATCACATCTATGACGACGGCAAGGGCAACGACCTCCACGGCATGGCCCAAATCATCATAGCCAAGCACCGTAAGGGTGCCACGGGCGACGTGCTGCTCAACTTCCGCGGGGAGTTCACCCGCTTCCAGAACCCCGAAGACAATTCCATCGCTCCCATGCCGGGCGGTGGCGGTGAAATCATCGGCAGCAAAATCAATGGCGATGATCCCTTCGGTGACCTGCCGCCTGCGCCCGATGCCGATTTTCTGAGATGATGGCTTCGGCCGCTCAGGCGGTGCTTAACGGGAGAGGCATCCGGATAGATGACTGTCAAACTATTTATTCGTTTTCGGCCTCTGTGCTTGCAATATTTGCAACCGACGGCCCGTTCGGCGTAAATACGCGATTTTGGCGGCTTTTTCAAAACGCTGATATTCAACCACTTGAATTTTATTGACACGATATTAGGCCCGAAAATAGGGCTGAGAGGGCCCAAACGGGCTTGCGAAATGGCCACAGTTGCACGGCAACTGTGGCCATTTTGGCTTTCAACTGTGGCTCTTTTGCAAGCTCGATGGGCCCGAATGAGGAAATCCGTGGGCTTTTCCGACGGTTTAAGGCAGGTTTTTCGCTCTGGTTGGAGAGTTTTTACAGAGGTGCTTTTGTTGATATTATTCGTCACAGACCGATGCTTGCAGAGACTTCCTTCAGCGTTTTTCATCGAGTATGTGAGCAACACACAGATTGGTTTTACCACCCAGTATCAGCCGCCCCTTATGGCTTCCTTTCCAAAGTCGGAAGTGATCGAAATCTAAAGTTCATAAAGCAAGTCCTCTGCCGTTTTTAATTGCGTTTCTCCAGCCTTAGCATCTATCATTTCTTGCAAGGCATGGCGCAACTTTACAGCAAATTTCGTCCGGTTGCTACAAAAGTCTTTTGTACCTATTATCATCATGGCGGTTTCCTTTAATTCTATTGCAAAGATAGCCAATTTGGTCGCAAAAATGGTAGCCATTTAAGGAATATTTATCAAAAGACAGGTAAAGAATCTAATTCTAATGCACCCATAAATTGCCTCTTTATAATGAAAAGTGGGGTGAGAAATGAAGAATTATTTAATTTTTGATTAAAAAAGCAACAATTTGTTTGCATTGTTCCGTAAAATCCATTACCTTTGCATCCGTATTTCAACGAAAAGACAAGATGAACAATATTCAGAGCATACTAAACCTTATTATTCGAATTCGACTGCATCGGGTGGCCGGAAGTGATAAGGTGTGCATATAGCTCTGAGAGACTATACATCCAAGCCTTTCTCACTTCCGTGGAAGTGTGGAAGGCTTTTTTCGTAGTTTGCGGATGGAATCGAGAGTACATATATATAATAAAGGTATAGAATCATGAGCGACAGATTATTCATTTTTGACACGACACTGCGCGACGGTGAACAAGTGCCCGGTTGCCAGTTGAACACGGTAGAGAAAATACAAGTGGCTAAGGCACTGGAGCAGTTGGGCGTGGATGTGATAGAGGCGGGCTTCCCCATTTCGAGTCCGGGCGACTTCAACTCGGTGATAGAAATATCCAAAGCCGTGACTTGGCCCACCATCTGCGCGCTGACACGTGCCGTGGAGAAAGACATCGACTGCGCGGCCGAAGCCCTCAAGTATGCCAAGCACAAGCGCATACACACCGGCATCGGGACGAGCGACTCGCACATCAAATACAAATTCAACTCCAACCGCGAGGAAATCATCGAGCGCGCCGTGGCCGCCGTGAAGTATGCCAAGAGATATGTAGAGGATGTGGAGTTCTATGCCGAGGATGCCGGGCGCACCGACAATGAATACCTCGCCCGTGTGGTGGAGGCCGTCATCAAGGCCGGAGCCACAGTAGTCAACATACCCGACACCACGGGCTACTGTCTGCCCGAGGAGTATGGGCACAAGATAAAATACCTGATGGAGCACGTGGACGGGGTACACAAGGCTGTGCTCTCCACCCACTGCCACAACGACTTGGGCATGGCCACGGCCAACACCCTGCAAGGTGTGCTCAACGGGGCGCGGCAGGTGGAGGTAACGATCAACGGCATCGGCGAGCGCGCCGGCAACACGTCGCTCGAAGAGATAGCCATGATACTCAAATGCCACAAGGGCGTGGGCATCGACACCAACATCAACACGACGAAGATTTGCCCCACATCGCGCTTGGTGTCGAGCCTGATGAACATGCCCGTGCAGCCCAATAAGGCCATCGTGGGGCGCAACGCTTTCGCCCATTCGAGCGGCATCCACCAAGACGGCGTGCTCAAAAACGTGCAGACCTATGAAATCATCGACCCCAAGGAAGTGGGACTCGACGACAACGCCATCGTACTCACCGCCCGTTCGGGCCGCGCCGCACTGAAATACCGGTTGCATGTGAACGGTGTGGAGGTGGAAGACGAGGCCAAACTCGACGCGCTCTACAAGAAATTCCTCGTGCTGGCCGACAAGAAGAAGGAGGTGACCGACGACGACATCCTCGTGTTGGCCGGAGCCGAATCGGCCGAGGGCCACAGCGTGAAGCTCGACTACCTGCAAGTGACCACGGGCAAGGGCGTGAAGAGCGTGGCCAGCGTGGGCCTCGACATCAGCGGACAGAAGTTTGAGGAGTGTTCGACGGGCAACGGCCCTGTAGACGCGGCCATCAAGGCACTCAAGCGAATAATCAGAAAGAACATGACCCTCAAGGAGTTCACCATTCAGGCCATCGACAAAGGGTCGGACGATTTGGGCAAGGTACACATGCAGGTGGAGTACGACGGCCACGTGTACTACGGTTTCGGGGCCGACACCGACATCGTGACGGCTTCGGTGGAGGCCTACATCGATTGCATCAACAAGTTCAGAGATTGAAAACGCAATAAATACAAAGAAAGATTATGAACACATTATTCGACAAGATTTGGGATAAGCATGTCGTGCAGATCGTGGAGGGCGGGCCTACACAACTTTACATCGACCGCCTCTACTGCCACGAAGTGACTTCCCCGCAAGCTTTTGCCGGGATGCGCGCCCGCGGACTGCAATGCTTCCGTCCGGGGCAGATATTCTGTATGCCGGACCACAATACGCCTACCCACGACCAAGACAAACCCATTGAAGACCCTGTGTCGAAGAAACAGGTGGACACGTTGTCGAAGAATACGGCCGACTTCGGGCTGACTCACTATGCCATGAACTCGAAAGACAATGGCATCATCCACGTGGTGGGCCCCGAGAAGGGTCTTTCCCTGCCGGGCATGACCATCGTGTGCGGCGACTCCCACACTTCCACCCACGGGGCCATGGGAGCCGTGGCTTTCGGCATCGGCACATCGGAGGTGGAGATGGTGATGGCCTCACAGTGCATCTTGCAGTCGAAGCCTAAGTCGATGCGCATCAGCATCAACGGTAAGTTGGGCAAGGGCGTGACGGCCAAAGACGTGGCCCTCTATCTGATGACCGAACTGACGACCTCCGGGGCCACGGGCTACTTTGTGGAGTATGCCGGCGATGTGGTGAAAGACATGACGATGGAAGGTCGGCTCACACTGTGCAATCTCTCCATCGAGATGGGGGCCCGGGGCGGCTTCATCGCTCCCGACGAAACCACTTTCGAGTATATCAAGGGGCGCGAATATGCTCCGCAGGGCGAGGAGTGGGACCGGGCCGTGGCCTACTGGAAGACACTCAAGAGTGGGGAGGATGCCGTGTTTGACAAGGAACTGACCTTCGATGCGGCCGACATCGAGCCCCACATCACCTACGGCACCAACCCCGGCATGGGCATGGGCATCACCGGACACATCCCCACGCTCGCCGAGATAGACGATGCCGGACAGGCTTCTTTCAAGAAAAGTCTCGCCTACATGGGCTTTCAGCCGGGCGAAAAGCTCCTCGGTCACCCGATCGACTACGTGTTTCTCGGGGCATGCACCAATGGGCGCATCGAAGATTTCCGCGCTTTCGCCTCCATCGTGAAGGGGCGGCAGAAGGCCGAAGGGGTCACGGCATGGCTCGTGCCCGGTTCGTGGCTCGTTGACAAACAGATACGCGAGGAGGGCATCGACCGCATTGTCGAGGCTGCGGGGTTCAAGATCCGACAGCCGGGATGCTCTGCCTGTCTGGCCATGAACGACGACAAGATACCTGCCGGCAAATACTCCGTGAGCACCAGTAACCGCAACTTCGAGGGCCGTCAGGGCCCCGGTTCGCGCACCATTCTGGCTTCGCCCCTTGTGGCTGCCGCTGCCGCTGTCACGGGAGTCATCACCGATCCGAGAACGTTAATGGAATAATTGTGGGAGTCAAAGGGAGTTAAGGAGAAGTTCCTTGAGCGATAGCGAAAAAAAGGGAGTTAAGACAATAGCTCTATTGCCGAGGGTAGTTAAGCCTTTGGCAATCTTTTGTCTTCTTTTCCTTTTATGTTCTCCGTTCATTCAAGAGATGGATAGTTGTCTGTAACTCTTTTAATTCTTTAATAATAAAGATTCATTAGTTATGGACTATTGTCTTAACTCCCTCTAACTCCTTAACTCCTTTAACTCCTAATCAAAAACCTCAACCCAATGAAACAGAAATTTGACATCATCACCTCCAGCTGCATTCCTTTGCCGTTGGAGAACGTAGATACCGACCAGATTATCCCTGCACGCTTTCTTAAAGCCACCGACAAGGAGGGCATGGGCGACAACCTCTTCCGCGACTGGCGGTACAACGCCGACGGCACGCCCAAGAAAGACTTCGTGATGAACGACCCGAGCTATTCGGGCGTGATACTCGTGGCCGGCAAGAACTTCGGTTCGGGATCTTCCCGCGAACATGCCGCATGGGCCATCGCCGGTGCGGGCTTCCGCGTGGTGATAAGTTCGTTCTTTGCCGACATCCACAAGAACAACGAACTCAACAATTTCGTGTTGCCAGTGGTGGTGACCGAAGACTTTCTTAAAGAACTTTTCCAAAGCATCGAGGCCGACCACAAGACGCAGGTCAGGGTGGACTTGCCCAACCAGACCGTGACCAATCTGGCCACCGGACGCAGCGAGCAGTTTGAAATCAACGCCTACAAGAAGCATTGCCTCATGAACGGGCTCGACGATGTGGACTTCCTCGTGCAAAACCGCGACAAGGTGGAAAGCTGGGAGACGGCCAACAAATGACGAATACAAGCGAAGAAAGGAAATGCTCGGCTATGAGTGAATATGACAAAACGGGCATGGCCGGCCGGCCGGCCATAGAAATCATGGACTCGACCCTGCGCGATGGCGAACAGACGAGCGGTGTGTCGTTTCTGCCCCATGAGAAACTCGTCATCGCCCGCAAGCTGCTGAAAGATGTCAATGTAGACCGCATCGAGGTGGCTTCGGCCCGCGTGTCGGACGGTGAGAAGAATGCCGTGTCGATGATATGCCGCTATGCCGCCAACAACGGTATGCTCGGGCGCGTCGAGGTGTTGGGCTTTGTCGACGGGCACCGGTCCATCGACTGGATCAAGGAGTGTGGCGGCAGAGTCATCAACCTGCTCGCCAAGGGTTCGTTGAAGCACTGCACGCAGCAGCTGAAGAAGACTCCCGAGGAACATGCGGCCGACATCCGGAGCGAGGTGGCCTATGCACTGGAGCAGGGATTCACCGTGAATCTCTACCTCGAAGACTGGTCCAACGGCATGAAGGACTCGCCCGAATATGTCTACGGGCTCATGGATGCTTTGCAGGGGGCGGGCATCAGGCGTTTTCTGCTGCCTGACACGCTCGGCATCCTCAATCCGTTGCAGTGTGTGGAATACCTGCGCAAGATGCTCAAACGCTATCCCGACACCCATTTCGACTTCCATGCCCACAACGACTACGACCTCTCGGTGAGCAATTCGCTGGCTGCCGTGCTCAGCGGAGCCAAAGGCCTGCATGTCACGGTGAACGGTCTGGGCGAGCGTTGCGGCAATGCGCCGCTGGCCAGTGTGCAGGTGATACTGAAAGACATGTTCCATGCCCATACCAACATCCATGAGGAGATGCTCAACGACGTGAGCCGGTTGGTGGAGGGGTACAGCGGCATTGCCGTGGCTCCCAACACGCCGGTGGTGGGCAGATACGTGTTCACGCAGGTGGCCGGGGTACATGCCGACGGCGACAACAAGGACAATCTCTACTGCAACGACCTCGTGCCCGAACGTTTCGGTCGCCATCGCGAGTACGCGCTTGGCAAAAATTCGGGCAAGGCCAACATCGTCAAAAACCTTGAAGACCTCGGGTTGGAACTCACACCCGAACAGACTAAGGCTGTGACCCGGCGCATCACGGAGTTGGGCGACAAGAAGGAGCTCGTCACGCAGGAGGACTTGCCCTACATCGTGAGCGACGTGCTGAAACACAGTGCGCCCGAAGACAAGGTGAAACTCGTGAGCTACATGGTCTCCACATCCTACGGGCTGAAGCCCATCGCCAGCCTCAAGGTGGAGATAGAGGGCCGTGAGTATGAGGCTGACTCTACGGGCGACGGCCAGTATGACGCTTTCGTGAAGGCGCTCCGCAAGATCTACCGCGATCGGTTGGGCAAAGATTTCCCGCTGCTCGACAACTATGTGGTGAGCATTCCGCCGGGCGGCCGCACCGATGCGCTCGTGCAGACGGCCATCACATGGCGCTTGGGCAACCGCATCTGGCGCACCCGCGGTCTTGATGCCGACCAGACCGAAGCGGCCATCAAGGCTACGTTCAAAATGCTCAACCAGTTTGAAAACAACGTGGGGGAGACCGAGGAGGGAGGATCTTTGGGGAGTTAAGGGAGGTTTCGTATGAAGGAGTTAAAGGGAGTTAAGGAGTTAAAGGGAGTTAAGACAATAGTCTTATTGCTGAGAACAGTTGTACTTTTCTTTCCTCCTCATTCATTCAAGCTATGGACTATTGTCTTAACTCCCTTTAACTCCTTAACTCCCTTTAACTCCCCATGATTAACTCCTTTGAAATATTAACCATCAAACAACAATATATGAAATTAAACATTGCAGTGCTGGCCGGCGACGGCATCGGGCCAGAGATTATGAAACAAGGTGTAGCCGTGATGGATGCCATCGCAGCCAAGTACAACCACACGTTCACCTACAACGAAGCTATTTGCGGTGCCCACGCCATTGACGAAGTGGGCGATCCGTTCCCCGACGACACGTTCAAGGCGTGCATGGAGGCCGATGCCGTGCTCTTCGCCGCCGTGGGCGACCCGCGTTTCGACAACAACCCCACGGCCAAGGTGCGCCCCGAACAAGGGTTGCTGGCCATGCGCAAGAAGCTGGGGCTCTTTGCCAACGTGCGCCCTGTGGCCACATTCGACTGTCTGCTCCACAAGAGTCCGCTCAAGGACGAACTGCTCCGCGGGGCCGATTTCGTGGTGATTCGCGAACTCACGGGCGGCATGTATTTCGGCGAGAAGTATCAGGACAACGACAAGGCCTACGACACCGACATCTACACGCGTCCGGAGATAGAGCGCATCTTGAAAGTCGCTTTCGAGTATGCCATGAAGCGCAACAAGCATCTCACCGTAGTCGACAAGGCCAATGTGCTGGCCAGTTCGCGCCTGTGGCGGCAAATAGCCAAGGAGATGGAGCCTCAATATCCCGAGGTGACCACCGACTACATGTTCATCGACAACGCTGCAATGCGTGTGCTCACCGAACCCACGTTCTTCGATGTAATCGTGACCGAGAACACCTTCGGTGACATCCTCACCGACGAGACCTCCTGCATCACCGGTTCAATGGGGCTTCAGCCCTCTTCGTCGCTGGGCGAGCACACGCCGCTCTTCGAACCCGTACACGGTTCTTGGCCGCAGGCAGCCGGACAAAACCTCGCCAACCCCCTTGCCCAGATTCTTTCTGCAGCCATGTTGCTTGAGCATTTCGGGCTCACCGAGGAGGGACAGACCATCCGCAAAGCCGTTGATGCCAGCCTCGATGCCAATGTGCGCACGCCCGAAATACAGGTGGAAGGTGGTGCCCACTACGGCACGGAAGAGGTGGGGGCTTGGATTGTCGACTGGATAGCCAAGCACTGATCCTCGGCAGCCGGGAGGAGGAACGCATCTTCGCCTTCCGGCTGCCCCAACATCAAGTCTTAGACTTTCTTCCCAAGCAAGCTTTATACGATCATGCCAAGAGGCTGCACCCAACAGAATATGGATGCAGCCTCTTGGCGTTTGGTAATTCCTCCCCACAACATTCCGTTTCCACCCTCCTCATAAATGGTATAAAGCCCCATAAGGCCCTTATATCAAGAAGGTGGGGAAAGGGGAGAGGGTCGTTCCCGAAGGAACTTTCTAAACTTAGCTGTGCGACAGATCGCGCAGTTTCTTTCTCAATTCCATTGCCTTGCGTATCTTTTTCAAAGCCTCCTTGCGCTGCTTTTCTTCCTTGCACAACTCCTTGTACTGCTTCTTAAAATCGGTGTACTCTTTTTTGGCAGCCTTCATTTTCGACTTGGTATCGCTGACCTGTTTTTTTATAGCATCATAATCGGCAGCAGCTGTCTGTTCCATGGACTCAAGTTGCTCCTGGGGCATGGTGCGATACTGTACGTCTTGTGCAAATACCGGCTGTGTACCGATACCCATGACGGCAAACAGTCCAATCAATAAAGTTTTCTTCATACGTTGTTATTTTATTAAATCCAGTAATTTTGCAAATATACACATTATTTTGATATTTGCAAAGCTAAATGACTTTTTTATACTTTTTTCTGCTTAAGTGAAGCGTTTTGTACCTCCCATTACAAAATGGCCGATGCTATGTATGAGCAATACGTGTGCTCATCTTCCACCCAATATCGGCAACTTTCGGTCGTCCTGCAAAGGAAAAACAGAAAGCCCCAATGCTCACTTGATGGCATTGGGGCTTTATTGTTTAGTTGTTTTGATAAAGTTGCCTACTGCGTTTCCGTATCCGACTTGCGAATCCTAAAGCGGAGGCAGCCTAAATAACTCTCCTCCCGGAAAGGGAAAGGAAGGGAAAAATCAGCAAACCTTGTGGGCTCCCTGACCAATCACCACATCGATGACTTTCGGCTCTTTACCGTATTTGGCGGCAAATTTGGCTTTAGCATCGGCTGTGAACTGGTCGTAGAGTTCGTCTTTGACGAGGTTGATGGTGCAACCTCCGAAGCCGCCTCCCATGATGCGGGAACCGGTCACGCCGTTGGCCTTGGCCAGGTCGTTGAGGAAATCGAGTTCCTCGCAGCTCACCTCGTATTCTTTCGACAACCCTTCATGGGTTTCATACATCTTTTGACCTACGGTTTCATAATCGCCACGGTCGAGGGCATCGCAGACGGCAAGCACACGGTCTTTCTCGCCAAGCACGAAATGGGCACGGGAATAGTCTTCCTCGCCGACTTCGGCACGCACCTCTTCGAGTTGTTCCCAAGTGCAGTCGCGCAGGGTTTCAAACTTGGCTTCGGGGTGCTTGGCAGCAATATGCTTCACCACGTTTTCGCAAGAGTTGCGGCGATCGTTGTAGGGCGAGCCCGCCAGTTCGTGCTTCACGCAACTGTTGATAAGCACGAGGCGGTAGCCTTTGGGTTCGAAGGGGAAGTATTCGAAGTCGCGCGAACGACAGTCGAGGCGCATCAGCTTGCCTTCCTGTCCGAAGACGCTGGCAAACTGATCCATGATACCGCAGTTCACACCCACATATTTGTGCTCGGTGGCCTGTCCGGCAAGCACCATATCCCACTTGGAAACCTTGTTGTCGCCGAACAAATCGTTCAGGGCAAAGGCAAAGCAACTCTCAAGTGCCGCACTTGACGACATGCCTGCACCGAGGGGAACATCGCCGTAGAAAGCGGTATTGAATCCCTTCACGGGCACACCGAGGCCCTTCATCTCCTGCATGATGCCATAGATGTAGCGTGCCCAGCTGGTGCGGGGTCCCTCGGGGTCGTCCACCTTAAACTCCACACGGTCTTTCAGATCGATGGAATAACACATCACTGTGTTGGTGCCATTGGGGCGCAACTCGGCCATGATACCTTTGTCCACTGCCCCGGGGAAAACAAATCCGCCATTATAATCGGTGTGCTCACCAATCAGGTTAATACGACCGGGCGACATGTAGATGTTGCCGGTTTTGCCGTCAAAGTGCTTGATGAAGCGACTTCTTACATATTCAATATCCATGATAGTTATAGTAATTAGGTTTTGTTAATCAACGGGAATGTCCTTGTTCACATTCTTGCAGCCCGCAAGGGCATAGTAGAACATGTAGCCCATAGCCACAAGAGGAACGAAATAGCTGATCATGTAGCCGGTTTTGTCGGCAATGAAATTCTGGATGAGGGGCAGCACACCACCGCCTACCACCATCATCATGAAGATGCCGGATGCCTGAGCCGTGTATTTGCCGAGTCCCTCCGTGGCCAGATTGAAGATGGATGCCCACATGATGGAGGTGCAAAGACCGCAGAGCACGAGCAGCAGGGCACTTACGGGCACAACTGTCAGTTCAAACGAAGAACCGGTGAAAAGCGGCATGGAGGTGGTGACAGTCTTCGGGATGAGGATGGCCAACAGGATAAGCACCATACCGGTGCCGGTGGTGGTGAGCATCATTGTGCGGGAGGAAATCTTGTCGGCAATAAAACCGGAGACAAAACGCCCCACCAGCATGAGCAACCAATAGGTGCCGGCCACGAAACCGCCAATGGCAGCAGCATTGGTCAACAGGCCTGCGCCCTTCTCCGTGGTGTCGGAAATGTAGAAATTGAGCGTGCCGGGAATGCCGACTTCAACACCTACATAAACGAAAATGGCAATGACACCGAGCACACAGTGGCGGAAACTCCACGGAGAATGCTCGAAGACGGTCTCTGCCGTGGTCTTTCCCATCTCAGGATCCTGAATCGGGATGAAAGAAAGGATGATGAAAGCACATGCAAACACGCCCATGGCGATGTAGAGCACGAAGTTGACATCAGCCATTTGGGTGCTGGCGGAGACGGTTCCGATAAGCGCACCCACAAGCATCGGAGTCAGCGTACCGGAAAGCGAGTTGAGCGTACCGCCGATGAGATTGAGCTGGTTGCCACGGTTGCCACCGCCACCGAGCAGGTTGAGCATCGGATTGACCACCGTATTAAGCAAGCAAACGGAGAAACCGGAGATGAAGGCTCCCAACAGATAGACATAGAAACCGGTCATACCGCCGGGGAAACCGGACAGATACTGAATCAAGACGCCCACAAAGCCCACACCAATGCCAAGCATGGCAGTCTTCTTATAGCCGATGCGAGTGAGCAGTTTGCCGGCCGGAATGCCCATAAACAGATAGGCAAAGAAGTTCATGAAGTTACCCATCATACCCAACAGGTTGCTACCGCCGATTTCGGGTTGGTTTTTCCACACCACACCGATAGGAGCAGCCAAGTTGGTCACGAATGCAATCATTGCATAAAGAAACATCATCGTGATGATGGCGATGATGCTTCCGTTCTTTTTAGAATTTTCCATTTTATTGTTTTGGTTATTATTTGTCTACGCCAAACTTATAGATGGTTTTCTGCGTGTATTCCTGCCCGGGCTTCAAGATGACCGACGGGAAATAGGGACGGTTGGGAGAATCGGGGAAGTGCTGGGCCTCGAAACAGATGGCCGAGCGTCGCGGGAAGGTGGCTCCGTGCTGTCCTTTGTAGCCGTCGGCCCAGTTGTCGGAGTACACTTGCACGCCCGGCTCGGTGGTATAGACTTCCATCGTGCGTCCGCTGGCGGGATCCTTGATGCGTGCGGCAAACGAAAGTTCGCCCTCCTCCCGCTTGTTGAGCACGAAGCAGTGGTCGTAGCCATGCCCGTTGCGTATCTGTTCGTTGTCAGCATCTATGTCGCGTCCCACCGGTTTCGGCTGGCGGAAGTCAAACGGAGTGCCCTCCACAAAGCGTATCTCGCCCGTCGGGATAGACGTGGCATCGATGGGAAGATAAAAGTCTGCATTGATTTCACAAACCAAGTCGTCGATCGTCGGAGTGGGATTGGCGATGCCTGCGAGAGAGAAAAAGGCGTGGTTGGTGAGGTTGATGATAGTTTCCTTGTTGCAAGTGGCCAGATATTTGATAACCAATTCGTTATCGTCTGTGAATGTGTAGGCCACCCATACATTCACTTCGCCCGTGAAGCCCTCTTCACCGTAGGCACTTGTGTATTTGAGCACCACAGCATGGTCGTTCACCTGATTGGCTTCCCAAACACGGGCATGGAATCCTGTGGGGCCTCCGTGGAGGGCATTGGGGCCGTTGTTGACTGCCAGATGGTATTCCTTGCCGTGGAGTGTGAACCGCCCTTCCTTGATCCTATTGCCGAAACGGCCGATGAGTGTGGAAAGATAGGGCTCCGGCGAGTTGATGACCTCCTTGATGTTGTCGTGCCCCTGCACCACATTGGCCGGCTTTCCATCTTTGTCGGGCACCATGATTGCAACGATGGCACCACCGTAGTTGGTGACAGCCACTTCATTTCCCGCACTGTTTCTCAGGATGAAGAGATCTGTATTTTTTCCGTTGATAGTGGCCTGAAAGTCTTCGCGTTTCAGACCACAGAGGTTTTGCGTTTCGTTTGTGCTCATAATATTTAAGTTTTTAGTTACTTGACCAAGTCTTCAATCAAACTTATATCATAGTTGCAAAGTAACTAAAAATAAACGAAAGCCGCAAATGAAAATAGAAAAATCACACCATTTGATGAGTTAAAAGTATTTAACTGAACTTTCGCAAGTTCAGCAGGAGTTAAAGGAGTTAAGGAGTGAAAGGGAGTTAAGACAATAGTCCTTCTTCCTAATGCAATGAAGCAGTCAATCAATAAGGCTGTTGTCTTAACTTCTAACGAGCGAAACGAGTGCTAACTCCCTTTAACTCCTTTAACTCCTAAAGTTGAGCTTGCGAAACTTAAATATTTAATGATAAGATTATCCTGCCTTGAGGAGTGCCAGAAGGTCGGCCACCACATAACTGCTCCCGCCCACAAAGATGAAATCTTCCGGAGAGGCATCGGCCAAAGCCTGTTGCCAAGCCTCTCCCACAGTGGCATAACTCCGCCCGCGGAGCCCGATTGCGGCTGCCTTTCCGGCCACCTGTGCAGCCGGGATGGCGCGGTGGGAGGAGGCCTGTGTCCAATAGAAATCGGCCTCACGGGGCAGCATGGCCAATATCCGGTCGATGTCTTTGTCGTCGACCATGCCGAACACGATGCGCAGCCGGCGACAGGGCTGCGCCTTGATTTGCCCGACGAGATAGTTCCAGCCGCCCACGTTGTGCCCCGTGTCGCATACGACCAAGGGCCGCTCGCGCAGGCGTTGCCAACGCCCCATGAGCCCCGTCAGGCCGCTCACGGCGGCGATGCCTTGCTCCACATCGCTTTCGGAAAGGGCGATGCCCTGCCGGCGAAGTTCTTCCACGGCTGTAAGCACGGTGTTCATGTTGGCTTCCTGATAGTCGCCGGAGAGTTCTCCGCACACCGTGCGACCATCGGACAACCGATATTCGCGGCCACCGCCGGGCAGCGCGACCGACGAGCGCACCAACGGAGCGTCTTCGGCGAAACGGATGGGGGCACCCACCTCACGGGCCCGGGCAGCAAACACGGGCCGGGTCTCTGCCGTGGTCTCGCCAATCACCACCGGCACACCTTTCTTTATAATGCCCGCCTTCTCCCCGGCAATCTTCGCCAGCGTGTTGCCGAGGAACCGGGTATGGTCGAACGAGATGTTGGTGATGACGGAGAGCAGGGGCGTGATGATGTTGGTGCAGTCAAGCCGACCGCCCAGTCCCACCTCGATGACGGCGATGTCAACTTGCTGTTCGGCGAAATACTTGAAGGCCAAGGCCGTGGTCAACTCGAAAAATGAGGGATGGAGGGGTTCGAAGAAACTGCGCTCCCGTTCCACAAAGTCGACAATTCGTTTCTCGCTGATACACACGCCGTTCACCCGTATGCGCTCGCGAAAGTCTACAAGGTGCGGACTCGTGTAGAGTCCCACCTTCCAGCCCGCGCTTTGGAGGATGGCCGCAAGCGTGTGCGAGCATGATCCCTTGCCGTTGGTGCCCGCCACATGGATGGTCTTGTAGCAACGGTGGGGGTGGCCGAAATGCTCGTCGAGTGCCTGCGTGTTGTCAAGTCCTTCCTTATAAGCAGAAGCACCCACATGTTCGAAAACAGGGGTGCTGTCGTATAGATACCTGACCGTCTCGTCGTAAGTCATCATTTATCAAGTTAAAAGTGAGGAGTGAAGGGTGGGGGGCGTGGGAATGTCCTCGTGCGGCGACAGGAAACTTAGCTGAAGAAGTTCTTGAACCGCTCGAAAATCGTCTTCTTCGTCTCGCTGTCCCCTTTGAAGTTGTCGCTTTGCCGGAAGCTCTCGACGGCCTTACGCTCGTCCTTGGTGAGTTCTTTCGGCACGTAGACGCTGATATGCACCACCAGATCGCCGATGCCCGAGCCGTAGCCCTGAATGGCGGGAATGCCCTTGTGGCGCAGGCGGAGTGTCTTGCCCGGCTGCGTGCCCGGTTCGATGTTGATGGTGACGCTCTTGCCGTCGATGGTGGGGATAGACTTTTCGCCGCCCAGCACAGCCGTGGGGAAGTCAAGCAACAGGTTGTAGATGATGTCCTGACCGTCGCGCACGAAAGTGTCGTTGGGTTCTTCCTTGATGAGCACTTGTATGTCTCCGGGCACACCGTTGTGCTTTCCGGCATTGCCCTTGTTGGGCACGTTGACCACCATGCCCTCGGCCACACCGGCCGGAATCTGTATCTCGACCACTTCTTCGCCCTTCGTGACACCCTCACCGCCGCAATGCGGGCACTTGTTCTTGATCACCGTGCCCTCGCCGTGGCAGGTGGGGCAGGCCATCTGTGTCTGCATCATACCGAGCATCGTGCGCACGGTCTTCACCGTCACGCCGCTACCCTGACACGTGGGGCACGTCTCGGCCCGACTGCCGCCCTCGGCTCCCGTGCCGTGGCAGTGGTCGCAAGTGACATCCTTGCGCACCTTAAACTTCTTGGTGACACCTGTGGCCACCTCCTGCAAGGTGAGTTTCACCGTCAGCCGCAGGTCGGCACCGCGATATTGCGGGCGTTGCGAGCGTCCGCCGCCGCTGCTGCTGAAACCGCCGAAGCCCCCGAAACCGGAATGGCCGCCAAAGATGTCGCCGAACATGGAGAAGATGTCGTCCATGTTCATGCCACCACCTCCGCCGAAGCCTCCGAAACCGCCCTGCGGGCCGTCGAAGCCGAACTGGTCGTAACTGCGCCGCTTCTCCGGGTCGTGGAGCACGTCGTAGGCTTCGGCAGCCTCCTTGAACTTCTCCTCCGCCTTGGCGTCTCCCGGGTTGCGGTCGGGGTGATATTTGATGGCTATCTTGCGATAGGCCTTTTTGATTTCTTCATCAGAAGCGCTTCTGCTTACTTCAAGCACCTCATAGTAGTCTCTTTTCTGTGCCACCTTTTAGTCTGCTTTCTTGTATACACCTTTTCCCTTGCACAGACCGAGTCCGTACAGGGGAAAAGGCTTTTTCATTTTTTCAACTGTTCAATTTTCCACCTTTCATCATTGTCCCACGGCCACCTTGGCGTGGCGTAGCACCTTGTCGTTGAGCATGTAGCCCGTCTGCACGCAGTCGATCACCTTGCCCTTCTTGTCATCGCCCATACCGGGCACCATAGCAACGGCCTCGTGATAGTCCACATTGAAGTCCTTGTCGTCGGTCTCGATTTTCTTTACGCCCAGTCCTTCAAGGGTTTTGTAGAACTTGTTGAAGATCATCTGCACCCCTTCGCGGATGGCCTGCGGGTCGTCGCTCTTGTCGGCCAGAGCCCGCTCAAAGTCGTCGAGCACGGGCAGGATGGCCGTGATGGCCTTCTCGCCTCCGTTGAGGATAAGTTCGGTCTTCTCCTTCAAAGTGCGCTTCTTGTAGTTGTCAAACTCGGCTATGGTGCGCAGCAGCTGGTCTTTCAGCTTGGCGTTCTGCTCGTTGGCAGCCTCCAGCGGGTCTTTCTCCGCGTCGGGTTCGGAGTGTCCTCCTTCGCCGCCGGTCGGCCCTTCGGCAGTGCAGGCCTCGCCTGCCGCCTCATCCGCGCCCTGTTGCGCGCCGGTTTCTTCGGTGTGCAGGGAGTCTTTCAGCTCCTCTGCATTGCCGTCTTCAATGTTTATCTTTTTTTCTTTTGCCATAATTTTAATAGAAAGTATTCACTTACATGACATTGCAAAAACTATGCCAAACCATACATGCCTGCCCGCTGCGCCTTGATCTGCTCGTCGTAGATGTAGTCGTCGTAGGACATGAGCTTGTCGATGGTGCCCTGCGGGGTGAGTTCGATGATGCGGTCGGCCACGGTGTTGATGAACTCATGGTCGTGGCTGGAGAAGAGCACGTTGCCCTTGAAGAGCACAAGATTGTTGTTGAAGGCCTGTATGCTCTCAAGGTCGAGGTGGTTGGTGGGCGTGTCGAGGATGAGGCAGTTGGCGTTCTGCAACTGCATTCTGGCTATCATGCAGCGCATCTTTTCGCCACCCGAGAGCACATTCACCTTCTTGAGCACCTCCTCGCCCGAGAAGAGCATACGTCCCAGATAGCCTTTCATGGCCACCTCGTTGCCCGGCCCGTACTGGCTGAGCCACTCCACGAGGTCTTTGTCGGTGTCAAAGAATGCTGTGTTGTCGAGCGGCAGATAGGCCGTGGTGATGGTCACGCCCCACTTGTATTCGCCTCCGTCGGCCTGCCTGTTGCCGTTGATGATTTCAAAGAGTGCCGTCATGGCCTTGGGATTGTGCGAGAGAAACACCACCTTCTGTCCCTTCTCGATGTTGAAATTCACGTTGTCAAACAGCACCGTTCCGTCTTCATCCACCGCCTTGAGGTTTTCCACCTCAAGTATCTGGTTGCCCGGTTCGCGCTCCATCTGGAAGATGATGCCGGGATATTTTCGGCTCGACGGGCGTATCTCCTCCACGTTGAGCTTTTCGAGCATCTTCTTGCGCGAGGTGGTCTGCTTGCTCTTGGCCACGTTGGCGGAGAAGCGGCGGATGAATTCCTCCAACTGCTTGCGCTTCTCGTCGGCCTTCATCTTCTGGTTTTGAGCCTGACGCAGGGCCAACTGCGAACTCTCATACCAGAACGAGTAGTTGCCGGCAAACATGGTGACCTTGCCGAAGTCGATGTCCACCGTCTGTGTGCTCACGGCATCGAGGAAGTGGCGGTCGTGGCTCACCACGAGCACCGTCTGCTCCACGTTGCTCAGATACTCTTCCAGCCACTCCACGGTGTCGAGGTCGAGGTCGTTGGTGGGCTCGTCGAGCAGCAGGTTGTCGGGGTTGCCGAAGAGAGCCTTGGCCAAAATCACGCGCACCTTCTCGTTGTTGGAGAGTTCCGACATCTGCTTCTCGTGCAGGGTCTCCTTGATGCCGAGGTTTTGGAGCATCTGGGCGGCATTGCTCTCAGCCTCCCAACCGTCCATCTCGGCAAACTTCAGTTCGAGGTCGGCCGCACGGTTGCCGTCTTCCTCGGTCATCTCGGCTTTGGCATAGATGGCCTCGCGCTCCTTCATGTTTTTCCACAGCGGCTCATGTCCCATGAGCACGGTGTCGAGCACGCGATAGGCATCATATTTGAAGTGATCCTGCTCCAAGATGGAAAGGCGTTCGCCCGGCCCCAGTTCCACGGTTCCCTTGTTGGGTTCCAGGTCTCCGCTGATGGCGCGGAGCAGGGTAGACTTACCGGCGCCGTTGGCCCCGATGATGCCGTAGATATTTCCGTGGGTGAACTTCAGGTTTACATCTTTGTAAAGCACTCTCTTTCCGAATTGAATCGCAAGATTCGTTACTGTTATCATTTCTTCTAATACCTTATTATATAATAAATTGGCTGCAAAGGTAGTAAAAAACGGGGACACGGCAAAATAAAACCCTCATAATTGTTTTCCCGTCGCTGAAAACGGAAGCCGGCAGAGAGGGTAGGCCGCCCTGCGGCGCACCCGTCTTCGCCGGATGGCGGCGTGGCGGGCGTAAAGGGGTAGAAGCAAGCATTGCAGGGAAATACGGGACCACCCCAAGGGGTTGTTAATACCTTTTACCATAGATTTGCATTTTGCGCATTGATGTTGTATCTTTGCACCGGCAAGGGGAGCAGGCAAGTGCTTCCTTTTTTTTAGTTTCCAATCCACCAACAGGCCCTCAACCCCCTGTAAGGGGGCTTTTCCACCTTGCTGCAGGCTGCCGCTCGGCCCGAATGGCATTGCAAGATAATTCTTAAAATACAACTTATTGAAAATAAAGAAGTTACCTTGTTGGTATAACTAAACAGGTAACGATTTGGAAACGAGCGAACTACCTGGCTCCGCTGTTTTCTGCATAACAAAGAACGCTTGTTATTCTGTTTGCAAAGATAATACTTTGTCAGCGAATAACAAGCGTTTTTGATGAGATATTCTTCTTTCTGCATTTTTGTAATGCAGTCTTTCGTTGGAATGGGATTATAATCCACGTCCTCTTTTCTTCTTTTTGTTGGCTTGGTTCCTGAGCTTGCGCTGCCACGCAGCTTCGGCATAGTCATTGCCTTGCGTAGTAGGTGTAATCAAATCGCCTAACTCTTCCACAACTTCATCGGCTGCGCTAACGATGGTGTCTGCCACCGCACCAATGGGATTCTGCACTTGTGGTGTGTCATTGTCTCGTGAAATTGAGGAGCGGCTTGGAGGTATGAGTTGATAACCTGTATCGGGATATTTGTTCTTGTCTGTTGGCTCTTGTACTGTTTGATGTGGTTTCCTTGACTCTTCCTTGTTAGTTGGTTCAAAATTCTTTTGCAAAGAACGGTAGCCGAACTCTCTGCCGATTTCGGATGCCTTGAATGTATGTTCTCCGTATGAGAACTTCAAACCATAGACCTTGCCCTGCTTGTTCTTCATACGCTCTATGGTAATGCCGTTCTTGTTCAACTCGTAAAGGAACATGGAATGCCCGGTGATACCTATACCTTTGTACTTGTCAAGCAGGGCATAGCAGATTTGTTGTACTTGCTGTTTTGTCTGCTCTCTTATTGGACTGGCTTTTGGCTCCTGATGCTGCTTTTTCGCCTTGACCTCCTTTGCGATGGTCAAGCCTTTCTCCCGACTGATTTCCTCCGCCACCCTTGCTGCCCTGTTGCTCACAAAAGTGGTATCATAGACTTCTCCGTACAGACTGATGCGGTTGACGATGATGTGAATGTGTCTGTTGTCGGTGTCCTTGTGCGTTACCGCCACCCATTGATGGTTGTCAAGTCCCATTCGCTTGGCAAACAGATGGGCTATCCGCATCAGTTCGGACACGGGCAGTTTTTTCTCGTCCTGCGGTGCGATGCCGATTTCGATACGGAGAAACTTGTTCCTGCAACGGCTGTTGTAGTCGCTGATCACTTTCATTTCCTCATAGATTGCCTTTGGTTCCCTGCTGCAAAGATTGTGGAAGGCAAGCCGATAGCCGAGCTTACCTTCTCTAAAAATATAGTCCAAAGCCGTGCTGCCGTGGGCTATCGCCTTACATTTACCTATCATCTCTCTTCAGATTTAAGACCTTATATACCTCATCATCCACACGAAAATGAGGGTCGTAAAACCGCTTAAATGCTTCTTTGGCACATAAGGAAAGGTTCTTTGTGATGAGTACCCATCTTTCGTCCTTGACTTTGATGAGATTGGAAACCTGTCCGTAGAACCTTCCTGTATGTTGAAGAATGGCAATGGCTTCCCTCTCATTGTCTGTCATCTTGGGAACAGCTGTTACTTCTCCGTTAAGGAGTATCTCACGGCAGTAGTCGGAGAACTTCCGCCCTGTGCTTTCCGCTTTTGACTTGATACGTTGCTTTTCCTCTAAGGTACATCTTACCTTGATGAACTCAGTCTTGTTCATCAGCTGTTCTTCCTTATTCTGTTGCTGCCATCGGGCAGTTTTTCCCTTGTATCTTTTCATATAAGTTTCTTTGAAAATTTATCATTGTAGATGGTTTGTTATTTCTTAATTCCTGAATGCTGACCGATGAGAACGGAGTGATTACGGTCTAATCTCCCCGACTGTCTGACAAGGGGAGCAAGAGCAGTTTGTGGGTACAAACTGACGTCTTGCAATGTCAGCTAACGAAACGTTTACGCATAAAGCGTTTTGGTTATTAAAAGCGAATGCCGTGCATTCAGTATCTAACTGCGTTCGTAGCGTTCCCACCATTCAGTGTTTTTAGCAAAAGTTCGTTGCCTTACTCTCTGAAAAGTGTCGAGGGTTTTGAGTGAAAGAGGTGTTCCTTTTTCTGAAACCCCTCGACCATTTTCTTGCGGTTCACAGTTTTCTCCATTTCTCTACATCCTCACCGTATTCCCCCAAATGGATGCGCACGATGTTCTCCACGAAACTTGAAAGATTGCTACCCCTGTCACCCAACCTGCGAACGATGAAGTCGGCACGTTCCTGCGTCTCCCTGCTCAGGTAAACCGCCTTTCTCTCACTTAGCTTTGTCGGAACGAGGAACGCCTGCTTGTATGCGTCGAGTGTCTCTTTTCTCATCTTGGCACTGATGCGTTTTTGAACGGTTGCATGCTCTGTATGCTGTGCAGGCTCGGCTGGCGTAACATACTTTATGACATGTTCTGTTCCTTGTTGTTTTTGCTCTTGAATATTTTTCATTCCCTTTGCTCGAAATTCAGCGACGGTTTGTTCACTTGAACTTTCAGCTTGGCTCATACTGAAAGATTTCCTGATGGTATTTTCCATTTCCTCTTTGCTGACTGTTTTCTTTTCCATACCTCTATCTTATTTTAAGTCTGACTTGTTTTCTTTTGTTGCTTGTATTGGGAGTTTTCTCCAACTTTTTCTGTTGCTCACGGACACGACTGACATGAAACTCGTTGAGGTCTTTGAAGTCTCTATAATACACTGCCATATCTTCTACCTTAAAACCTGTGTTTACAAATTCCTGCACAGCTTTTCGACCTGCATCGTCATTATCAAGAAAAGCACGAACAGAGGTTATATTTCTTTTATTCAGGTAGTGAATACTTCTTACAACATTACTCACGGAATTCATCACAAGGCATTGGTTGGTTACTTCCTCTTTCATTGAAAGGAAAGAAAGAAAATCCATAAAGCCCTCGAACAGACAGACAGGTTGTGCCTTGTCCTCAAATATAGGGGTGATGTCTTTCGGGGCAATCGTTCCCTTAAACAAATGATTGTCCCGTAGTTCATAACCACCTGAAGAATTGGCAAAGCCGATGGCTTCATATCTTCTTTCCCTTACCTCGTAGCTGATACATTTGAGAAAGGGTGTTGCCTTTTCTAAATCAATACAGCGTTCCTTTTTGAGATACTCCTGCAGGTGCGGCGGCAAGGTGTCTGAGATGCTTGTCAGTCTCCTTGTTCCGCTTGCTGTTATATCCTTTCTTTGATTTGGACTGATAGATGTTTCTCTCTTTGAAGAACAGGAGCAGTACGCTGTATGCTCTAAAGCGTTCTGCCCCAAACGGCAGATGGCTTCCGAGAGCGTGCAGCCTTCCAAGCGTATACAAAGGTCGATGATACTTCCGCCCCTGCCTTCGGCATAGTCTATCCAAAGGTTCTTTTCCGTGTCCACCTTGAAACTCGGACGCGTTTCCTCCCTGAGCGGTGAACGGTACATTGCATAGGCAGGTGTCCTGCGGACAGGTCTGATACCCTTCCTTTCGAGATACTCCATGATGGAATATCGCTTGATAAGTGATAAATCTTCTTCTTTCATTGTTTTGATACTTTAATAGGTTGAATGATAATTATTTATGCTTGTCTGTTTTATGGTTTTACCGTTTCCAAAGTTTTTCCCCTCCAAACTTTTTCATCTTTCTTCTTACTACATATTATTTTGTGATAAGTGATTGATAATCAGTATTACTTTGTAGTATAAGACAATACTACACATTCTACTACATTTGACTACTACAAGTTTGAAGGAGCGGGCAGGGCAAGATTTTCCTAATCTTGTAGACATAGATGGGGCTACCACCGTTTCTTCGTTTGCTCACCTTTATATATTCTGCTTTCTTCAAGGCTTCGCCCATACGTTTGGCAACAAGTGGCTGGTGGGTATAAATACCCAAATAGGTGAGTATCTCCGTAGTGGTCATTAACGAATAGTTTTCGTCCTCCGCTGGTTTCTCGAAGCAACGCAGCAAGAGTTCCATCTCAGCGGTCTGTACCTGAAAGTCCTCACTCTCCCTGTATAGTTCGGCAATCTCTTCATCATCAAACCAATAGCGGAAACCTGACTTTAGCAGGGCTTTGGCTTCAGCATAGACATTGTCCATTGAAATACGCTTGGCTTTCTCTATGTCTATGGAAAGTACTTCAAAGGGCAGGAACCTTCTGCTGCCTGTCGGGTCTGTAAGAAAGTCATTGCCGTTCACTGATGCCACAAAGCTTGCCAAGTGGGGATGCTCCTCCACGTACTTGTCATACGGCATACGGTACTTGACCATCGGACAGGTGATGAGGTTTTTCAGCTCGTTCTCATCCCGCTTATTGAGGGCTTTTAGCTGGTCGTCTATGTTTACGATAAGGTTCTGACCGATATAAGTGAGTGTGTCTTTCTCCTGCGGATATATTTTTCCTGTGTAACTGTAACCGTGCAGTGCTGGGGGACAGAGCAGGTCAAGGAACGTGGTCTTGAACTTGCCCTGCTCGCCTGTGAGTACGAGGCAGGTATGGTTACGGCACTCACGGTCGTCCATTGCGTTGGCAACCACTGCCACGAGCCACTTGGTGAGGTACGGCAGCCATTTGTCGGAGTTGCGCACGACAACGCAACTTGCCAAGTCGGGAATGGCTTTCAGTGAAAGGGAAACTTTATTTCCACAATCAGGGTTACTGCTGTCTATATCCGTTGCAGACAACTTTTTGAAATACTCCTGTATGGGGTTGATGCGTGGAGAGAAACTGCTCTCGATGATGGAATAGAGATTATCAGAAGATGTGATAATCCCGATGTCGTTGTCTATCTCCCTGCGGAGCGTGTTGATTTCATAGCGACCCACTTTTGAGAAATGAGCATCGTTCTTGCTTCGGTATTCGGTTCTTCCCAATACAGTGTTGTATCTGAACTCATAGCGAGAGGACAGATAGGTTTCTATCTCACCGTTTTTTGAGGAAGTCTTCTTTTGCTTGGACATATTGTTTCCTCCCTCCGATTTACCTTTATCTGCATTCTTCTTCATTATATGCTTGGTTTGGTTTCCAAGAGTGAAGTTATGAAGAGAACAAGAAAGTGCCAAGCATTCGGAGAGTGCTTGCATAATGTTGCGTACATTGGCTATGAATTTCTCACAGATTTTTGACAAGAAACTGTTGGAAAGTATGGATTTAAGCCCAAAACAAGAGGACAAGTGTGTAAAGGATGCAAGAAAGGCAGGTGCTAATTTGCTACAATACGCATCGTATTGCGTCGGCTAAAAGGATATGATAAAATGGAGTAAAGAGACAAAGAAAGAGAGCGACAATCCTTTTGCCATTTCCATGTTTTTCCCTCTATTTCCCTACTGTTCCCTCGTGCTTTGAAGTATGGCAAACACTCTCTACTTTTGCAGGCAGAAATATGCGGTGAAACGCAAGACGGACAAAGGTTTTATTAAACCAATAAGACAGAAATACAAACAAAACAATAATAAAACTATGGGATATTTTATCATTACGGATTCAAACTGGGCAAAGCTGAGGAACGAGATTCTCAGCCTTGCCGAGACCTGCCACAAGGCATTCGGGGAACGAAGCAGGCACACCGATTGGCTGCACAACGGTGATGTGTGCAGGCTGCTTAATATCAGCAAGCGCACCTTGCAGCACTACCGTGATACGGGTGTGTTGCCCTTTGCCCAAATCGGGCATAAGTGCTACTACAAGCGTGAGGACGTGGAACAGTTGCTCCAAACAAAAACGGAGAAAGCTGAAACGGGAAAAACTAAAATCAACAAATAGACACGAAGATTATGGAACAGGTAAGAGATTTGAATATAGAGGCGGACGATATGCAGGTGGTGCTGTCAGCTATCAGCGGAGTAAGCAAGAGAATTAAGGAAGTGGGACAGACACACAAGCCGCTATTTGGCGATGAGCACTTCCTTACAGGTAAGGAAGTATGCGAGAGGCTGTATATCAGCCCTCGCACCTTGCAGGACTATCGGGACAGGAGGATTATTCCTTACACACAGTTTGCAGGGAAGATACTTTATAAGGAGTCGGATTTGGAAAAAATGTTGGAGGAGAATTATAAGAGGTAACGAAACCTCTGCAAAAGTCCGTAAAAAGAAGAATAAAGTGAATATAACTTACTGATAATCAATCATAGTTTTTCTTCTAAAAATAGTTTTGCAGAGGTCTCGGTAACAGGTATATTGCAAGTAGCTATTCAGCGACAAAGGACATAAAACAATATTAATAATCAAATAGTTACTTGTAATTACTAGACATTTCAATCCGTATATCTTCAGTAGAAAATCCAACAAAACCACTTTTCGATATCAACTTTTGCCTGATACGATATTTTGGAGATAGTACTCAAATTAGATTATAATCCTCTACATATTGTATGGCCTCAGTAATATTGCTAACTCCAAGTTTTTTGAATATGTTTGTTCTGTGAGTCTTGATTGTAGTTATCGAAACAGAGAGATACTCTGCGATGTTCGCTATGCTTTTACCATTTGCACTTTGCCCAATAATAACTTTTTCCATATTAGTTAAATGTGAATTATTGGTTTGCACCCATTTATCGTTTCTCAATTCAAAATGATAGTCAACCCCAGATAACTTAACCAAGGCGTTCCCTATTTGTTTTCTTGTTGAATACGTTAACATACAAATTCCTAGTGTAATATGTTTGTTACTGTCAATTAAACAAGGGGTCAACGAGGCATGTATCATTTGCTTACATAAAGAGGTATTTATTGAAAAGTCAAAATGCAAGACAGAGGACTCTATACGGGCATAGTTTTTTTGTAACACGAAATACGATTTAAGAATATTGCTCAAATAGCTTAACTGCCTTTCATCAAGTATATTATCAATTCTTCCTCCGTTATCTCTAAATCTTTTTTGTTGTAGAGTTGAAAAAATAGATGGTGATATATATAGAAAAGTATATTGACAGAAATCAATCAGAACTATTTTTCCATATCCAAGCCTATCAGTAGCTTGGGCACTTTTTATATAAGGAGAATAATCACTGGTGGCTTGACTCCGGATACTCTGTGTGTTGTCGTCTGCCTCTTTTAACCCTTTTAAAATATCGAAAATCGTCATTCTATGGAGTTTTTTACGTGTTCACGTTTTTTGACTATATAATGTTACATGAAAGATTATATATTATCATACAAAAGTATGATTTTGCAAGGAAACCTGCAAGAAAACATCGAAATTATTTGAACTCAACTATATATTTTTCTAATTTTGACGACAAAAGAATGCAATGCCTGAAGCAGTAAGAAGGCGATTAAATGTTACATTAAATGAAAAACCAAAAACTTTTTTCAGTTGAGGAATTATCCTTAATGGAGTCGCTTGAAGTCAAGGGTGGAGCTTCTGAAATGGCAGCCTCTCAGACAGGATGTTCTAACAATGTTGCCGGATGCGGATGTGATGTTATTATTGTGACAGATCAATCTCAACCGGGGGTACAACATGCTTAATGAACAGTTCTACATCATTTCAACGTGTACCTGAAGGTATTTCGTGGTAGATGATAATGAAACTTCAACACTTTAAGAGCCATATCGTTCATTACCATACTTGATATGGCTCTTTTATTTTTTTACGGGATGTTAATTAAGTATTGTAATATATGAAAGCAAGTAATTATAACTATATAATATACCAAAATAACCAATCTTATTGGTACAATGGGCTTGAACACACTTATTTTAAGCTTCCCAAGGATTTAGGGTTAAAAATAGAGAGGCTACTCACAGACAAAGAAAGAATTGAGTTCATCCCTAAAGTTCTAAAAGACAAGCTATCAGCAAGTGGTTTCATTGTGCCGGATAATACTGATGAGCTTTCAATAATTAGGAAAAGATATTGTGATTCAGTAAACAAGAAGAACTATCTGTTAATCATTCTACCAACCTTGGATTGCAACTTTAAATGTTGGTATTGCATACAAAATCATATACCTTCAAGAATGTCGAAGAGTACAATGGAGAATGTGATGACACACATCAAATATATGATTGATGTACAGAATATAGAATCACTTCAAATCGAATGGTTTGGTGGTGAACCGTTAATGTACTTAAAACAAATTATAAAGCCAATATGTGAATTCGCACAAAAAGAATGTGAGAAAAAAGGTGTAAAATATTCAACAACAGCTACATCAAATGGTTACTTCATTTTCCCAAAAAACATTCCATTAATTCAAAAACTTGGCATGACGCGGTTTCATATTACATTAGATGGACCCAAACAGAACCATGATAAAGTAAAATATCAGAAAGGTTGTGATTCTGCATTCGATCATGTTCTAAACAACATCAACCAATTGCTCAGCAATACAAAGGCTGTTAATATTCTATTGAGAATTAACTATACTGACGAGAATCTAAATTATGAAATAGTAGATCAAATCAACCATCACATTACAATGGCTAATCGGGGAAGAATAACGATTACCCCCAAAAAAGTATGGCAAGAAAAGGTAAGGAAAGATAGATATAAAGACATCGGAGAACTTCTTAATTTATTTGAACAATCTGGTTATAACACAATACGTCTGGACGTTATCACAAACTTCGTTCCATGTTACGCTAGTCGTAAGTATTATAATGCCATTAATTTTAATGGTGATGTTATAAAATGTACGGCATGCAATGATTTGTATGAGAACAAAACTCATGGCATTATTCAAAACGATGGTTCTATTTCTTGGAACATGGATTTTATCAGAAAATATGAGGTGAAATCCTTTGAGAATAAACGGTGCTTACAATGCAAACAACTTCCAATTTGTATGGGGGTGTGTCCAAGGGATAATGAATATGTAAATGCGTGTAAATTCGATGGAATGGATATCAATTTGGAAGATTCGATGGTAAATTACATTGATTCAATGTGTAAATAATTTATATTATGGTGGCAAGAATTTTCACAACGTTATGGTTTGCCTTTGTAGTCTCGTTGATAAGCAGCAACGCACAGAACAGGATATACGGTACGGTGACCGATTCGTCTGGCTGTCCATTAGCCGGCGTTGACTGCGTATTGGCCAGCTTATCTGACACGGCAGCCATTGCTCACACGTTGACGGATTCAAAAGGAACCTTCAGTTTGAATGTAGACGAAGACGGACAGTTCCTGTTGAAATTCTCTTGCTTAGGATATCGGCCACAACGGCTAACATGCAAGAGTGGCGATGTCGGAGTGGTCAAGCTGACTGAAAGCATACAGAACCTTTCAGAGGTCACTGTGTCGGCCCAAGGACTAAGAAGCTTCGGCAACGCAGACATCATCCTGTTAGACAGGCGTGCCAGACAGATGGGAAACAACGCTTTGGAGGCCATCAGTAGCCTGCCGCAATTCAGACTTTCAACAAACAGCGGTGAACTGCTGACGGCAGATGGTAAAATTGTCTTGGTGCTGATTGATGGAATCAGGAGGTCGGTACGTGAACTGATGCTGCTCAAAGCCGACGAAATAAAGACCCTGCACTACTATTCCAATCCGCCTGCAAGGTTTGCGCATGAGAAGATAGGTGCTGTATTAGATGTAGCGACTAAGCGCACCAACAAAAGGCACTATTCACTATATCTCGACACCAAAAACAGTATCACCACAGGATATGGTACCAACTTGATTTCCACCAGTTATAGCGATTCGCTCAACAAGGTGTCTGCGGCATATTTTCTGGACTACAGACATCTTGACCGGAACACCATGGAAAACCGTTATGTCTATCCGGATGTGACGAACGATTACAAGGGTCTGTCGGGTAAATACACTGGTACCTACCACATAGGACAATTATTCTATCAGCGTTTCCAAAACAGCAACCTTTTCAATATCACTTTAGAATATCGTAAGTTTCCGGCTACCCAGCAATACAGTCAACAGCTCTTGCGGACGGGTACATTGGAAGATGCCAACCACAGAAGGCTTCAAAGTGACTTTTCATCCATATCGGCCAACATCTACTTCGGACACACCTTCCGTAAAGGCAACAGTCTGTCGGTCAATGTGGTGAACACTTATTTCAAATCCAATTCGAACAATAATCTAACAAACACCTCGGGAACGGGAACGTTTACCAACGTCGTCGACAACAAGTCTTACTCGCTAATAGCAGAAGCACTTTATACTGACAAACTGTGGCAGGGAAATATACAGATAGGAGCCTACTATCAATACAAAAACCTGCGTCAGACAGACGGGGCATCCAATTTGTCGACAGTGAATACGCAAAAGGAATACCTATACGCCGACTACACCAATCAATGGGGGGCATTGTCCTACAACCTGGGAATCGGTGTGGAGAACAACCGATATAGAACTGCGACGAAGGCAATAGCCAACTACATCCTTATGCGGCCTTCTGTTTCTCTTAATTACCAGCTGCACAAACACAGTTCGCTACGCCTGACCTCGTCCATAGCATCTGCGGTTCCTAACGTCGGTCAGCTCACAGATAGTCGTACCGTCGTGGATGAACGATTCTATCTACAAGGCAACAGCAGTCTGAAGCCCTACCATTTCTACCGCACCGAACTTAGCTTCCAGTATGCGTCGGCCAATAATATCTGGTTTGTCAAACCTTCCGTCAGCCATGCCTACTATCCCAGCAAGAATATGACAGTTGTTTCCGCTGACGGTTCGGACTTCGTGAACCAGATTGTGGGCATCCGCCATGTCAACGAGTATGGCGCATCGCTTGTTCTGAGTTGCAGACCTTTCTCCTGGCTAACTTTGCAGCCTTACTATAACTATCTGTCTTCCAAATACAATACGCCCAATCAGCGTGTCAACCACAATCTGAACAATGTCGGAATCTCTTGTCAGGTGGTGGCAGGCAAGTGGCAGTTCATTACCAACCACAATCTACCGATGACCACTGTTGAAGGTGATGTCTTTGAGAAGATTGGGTATAATGCGAACGCATCCCTTACCTATAAATTAGGTGCAATCACCGTGGGTGCCATGTTCATTTACAATCCCGATCCTTCCAGGATTTATGCGGACACTCCTTCATTCCATTTCGTAGAAAAGACCCGATGGGGTAATTTCAAAAATCTTGTGGCACTGACTTTCGTCTATTCTTTGTCAAAAGGCAATTCACGAAGGCATCTGGGTAAAAACATTAATAATAGAGACAACGACTCCGGTCTTACCAAATACAACACAGCAAAATAAATGTCCTTTTATTTTTATAGGCAACATGACGCCATGCAGTGTGGGATTGCCTGCATGGCTATGGTCTGTAAGTATTATGGTAGAAAGTGTTCATTTGAAACTCTATCAAATACCTGTACTATAACCAATGAGGGTGTTTCAATGCAGGCTTTAAAACAATTGGCAGAAGCCTTAGGTTTTGATGTGCTATGTGGAAAAGCAAGCTTGTATCAAATAAAAGACATAAATTATCCTTGCTTACTCCATTGGAACCAAAATCATTTTGTTGTACTATACAAAGTTAAAAAGAACGGATTCTACATTGCAGACCCTGCAAAAGGGCATGTAAAATACGACCTCGAAGTATTTAAGAAGCATTGGGTCAGCACTCAATCGGACGGTGAGGAGAAAGGAATAGTCATGTTCTTGGAACCCACACCAGCATTTTATGAAAAGCAGATGGAGGAACAGCCAACAGAGGAACGCTCGTTCAGATTCCTCTTTGGCTACATCAAGCAATATCGCAAGTACTTCGGGCAGATTGTCTTAGGTTTGCTCGTGGGCAGTTTGTTACAGCTTATTCTGCCTTTCCTCACCCAGTCTATCGTGGATGTGGGCATCAAAAACCAGAATATCGGTTTTATATGGCTGATACTCTTAGGACAACTGATGCTTACCGTGAGCCGTACTGCCATCGACTTTATTCGCCGTTGGCTGTTGCTGCACATCTCGCTGCGCATCAACATCTCATTGGTAAGCGACTTCTTCATCAAGCTCTTAAAGCTGCCGATGTCATTCTTCGATACCAAACTGATGGGCGACCTCATGCAGCGTATGGGCGACCACAGTAGGGTGAACACGTTTCTGACGCAACAGACGCTCAGTATCGTGTTCTCACTCTTCACCTTTGTGGTGTTCAGCATCGTACTGCTATCCTATAATTGGCTCGTCTTTGCCATCTTCATGCTCGGCAGTCTGCTTTATGGCGGTTGGCTTGCACTCTTCCTCAGGCGCAGAAAGGTACTTGACTACGAACTCTTTGAGCAGCAAGCCATCAACAACAACAAGACCTACGAGTTTATCACCTCCATGCAGGAGATAAAGCTCCAAGACTGCGAGCAGCGCAGACGCTGGGAATGGGAGGACGTGCAGGCAGACCTCTTTGGAGTGCAGATGAAATCGTTGAAACTCCAACAGACACAAGAGGCAGGCAGCATCTTCATCAATGAACTGAAAAACATCGTCATCACGGTGGTCGCAGCAACAGCCGTCATTCATGGACAACTCACGCTGGGTATGATGCTTGCCGTGCAGTATATCATTGGGCAACTCAACTCACCTGTCGAGCAGTTGATGAGTTTCTTCTATTCGGTGCAGGATGTAAAGATAAGCCTTGAACGTATCAACGAAATCCACCGTATGGACGATGAGAACGGAAAGCAAGGATTGGAAACCTCTGTGAAAGAAGAGGATAAGGGCATAGACCTTGAAAACGTAAACTTCAAATACGACCCTCACGCACTGAAAACTATTATAGATGATGTTAGTCTCACTATCCCCAAAGGTAAGGTAACAGCCATTGTGGGCGCATCGGGCAGCGGTAAAACAACGCTCATCAAACTCATGTTAGGCTATTACCCCGTATTGGGAGGTCAAATAACTATTGGCGGAACAGATGTAAACGCACTTAATAAGAAATGGTGGCGCAGGCAATGTGGCGTGGTGATGCAAGACGGTGTGATATTCTCCGAGAGTATAGCAAGGAACATTGCCGTAGATGACGGCGAGATTGACAAGGAGCGATTGCAGAAAGCTGCTGAAATAGCTTGTATTCATGACTATGCAATGGGACTGCCCTTAAAATACAACACTAAGATCGGTCGCGATGGCGTTGGTTTGAGTCAAGGACAGAAACAGCGTATCCTGATAGCAAGGGCAGTGTATAAGAATCCCGACTATATCTTTCTTGACGAAGCCACCAACTCGCTCGATGCCAACAATGAGCGTATGATAGTAGAACATCTTGATGAGTTCTACAAAGGCAAGACGGTGGTTATCGTGGCACACCGCCTAAGTACGGTGAAGAATGCTGATCAGATAGTGGTATTGGATAAAGGCAAGGTGGTAGAAATTGGCAACCACGAAGCACTCACAGCAAAGCGGGGTGCATACTATAACCTCGTAAAAAATCAGTTAGAATTAGGCAACTAACAGCAGAAAGGAATATTATGGCAGACAACGAGATAGAACTCCGCAGCGAGAAAGTAAGGCATATCATTGGCGAGATACCGTCAAGGATTGTCCGTTATGGTATCACGATAATCACCATTGTGATATTGGGACTATTGGTGGGCGCATATTTTATACCTTATCCCGAAACCATCAGTGCAAAGGTGCAGATGACAAATGCCCATCAAGGCACAATAACCGTTCCCTATAAATACGTGAATACGATAGCAAGAGGAATGACAGTGAACATCGAAGTTGAGGGTTACGATGCAGAAACATACGGAGTTGCAAATGGTGTAATAACAGCCACATCGCATACACCCCGACAAACGGCAGAAGGCAGCGTATTCACGGCACAGGTAAGGATAACGGATTGCAGGTATAAAATTATCAGCGGAATGGTGGGCACGGCATCTATACTTATAAGCAATGAAAGCGTGCTCCAGAGGATAGTCAAGCAAATAACAAATAGCATATAATTCCCTTTTTAACCGTAATAAAGCAGTGAAAGAAGAAAGGCAAATGTAGTTACTGCGTAGTACAATTATTTTGAGCAGCCAACTACACGTTAATCCTTTCTCTTTCACCGCTTTAACTCTTATTGTAGTAATGTAGTAAGATATAATCGGTGAAAGAAAAAGGAAATATATTCATTAGTTCTTGGTATTGCCTAACAGGAAGATTGGCGTTACAATGGCAGACTCTGTCTGCAATCTTCTACTGATGTACTTTCTGAATAAATGCGCTTCCATGCTGTCCAATAGAAAGGACAGGGCAATGATTGTTGAGAGCGGATAAAGTGATGCATAACCAACACACTCTCTACCATTGATAACTTCTTCTTGGCCTGCACCCCTTTCATCGGGATGCAAGTTGGAAGATTTTATTATCGCTTGAAGCCTATGATTGAGTTTTCTCCACGTCACACCGAAGAACCTCGCAAGTTCTCCCTCCGTCATGGCAATCTCGCCTTTACCCTTGTGGACAACCTGCATATTACTCCCCCAATCAAAGTAACTGCGATGATTGTACGTGCTATTTTTGCTCTTTGAATTATTGCTTGCTTTCATGCCGTTTCCTCCATTTTACAGGTTGCAAAATCCGAAGGTTCACAAGCCTCTCTCTCCGCAATTTCTTTCTCTTTTGCAGATTGCTTGGCAATGAGCCTGTCCATATCCTCCGAAATCTTCCTGTCCGTCACCTGCGCGTAAATCTGCGTGCTTGATATGGAGGCGTGCCCCATCATCTTGGCAATGCTCTCAATGGGTATTCCTGCACTTAAACTCATTGTACCGAAAGTGTGCCTTGCCATATGATAGGACAACCGTTCTCTGATACCGCAAGCCTTGCCCACAATGCACAGGTTCTTGCCCATTACGCTACGGCTGCAACTACGGGGGAAGACAAGGCTGTCACCTTTTTCTTTCACCGTCTGCAGTTCTTCGTTTCCCTCCTGTTCTTCCCAACAATGGCGGATAATGGCCTCCGCTATTGGATGCAGCGACACAACGAACTCCACCTTTGTCTTTTGGCGTTCCTTTCGGATATACTTCCTCCCGCCCGCTGCCGTTTGGATATGCCCATATTGCAGAGTTTCCATATCAGCGATTGCCAGTCCCGTAAGACAGGAAAAGACGAACATCAGCCTTGCCAATTCCGCCTCGCTGTCATTCATTTTCATTGTCGCAAGTTTAGCAACTTCACTCTTTTGCAGGAAGCGTATCTTCTTTTCTTCTTTCTCATACTTGGCATGCTCAAAAGGATTGCAGCGAATAATCCTCTTGCTGACCGCACGGAACATCAGCCTGCTCAGCCAGCAGAGATAGTTGTTGATGGTCGTTCCCTTTAATCCGCGCTTTTTGAGAAAGAAGCGATATTCCTCAAACAAGTCCTCCGTAATGGTGGAAATGGATATGTCCTGCAATCCTTTATCTTCCACAAACTCACGGAGGTTCTTGTCAGAATGGGACAGATTCAGATAAGTTCCCTCCGCCCTTGACTTTCCAACGCTTTCCTTGAGTGCTTGCAGCTCCGCCCTGCTCATGGCAAGGAGGGTTGACGGATTCTCTGTTATGCCTTGCAGGTGGTTCTTGATAAGTTCAGCACTTACCACTCCGTCCCTTGTCAGTATATCCTGATAGGTCTTTTCCACAATTTCCCTGAACTCATGGAGTCTTTGATTGGTTTTCCTGTCTGTCGTCAAGCCCTGCTTGGTGTTCCACTCGGAGGGATTGCATTCTTCGCCCGTGGTAATGGCTGTGCTTTTTCCGTCTATGGTGATACGGCATAGAATGGCGGTATTGCCATCTGCCTTAATTTTCTGTCTGTTGATATAGAACATTATCTTGAATGTACTTCTCATTGTCTTGATGCTTTAATGTTTTGATTGATTGGATGAATAAAAATAAGATGATGAGACTTTATCGTTAGATAGTCAGCTGCATATCACCTGTAAAAGAGAGGAAAAGGTCGAACTCCTCAAAAAGTTTCAGTGGAGTTACTTTGGCATAGCGTTCCGTCATGCTTATGTTGGAATGTCCCAGCATCTTGCTTACCGTTTCAATAGGCACACCCTGTTCAAGCGTGATGAGTGTTGCAAAGGTGTGCCTTGCGGTATGAGTGGTAAATGGAAACGATATGCCTGCACGAAGCCGCAGGGCTTTCAGACAGGTCTGATAGCTCTTGTACTTGATATAGGGAAGCAGTGTTTCCCTTTCATCGCAGTGAAACCTCTCTATCAGCCTAATGGCTTCGGGCAATAACTTGATACGGCAGGGTACGCCTGTCTTGTGGCGGTTGAATTTCAGCCATATTTTGCCTTCATCATCACGGACAAGGTGGGACTTGCTCAGTTCCATCAGGTCGCAATAGGCTGCACCAACATAGCAGGCAAAGAGGAATATGTCCCTTGCCGTTTCCATTTCTTCCTCCAAATCCTCAAAGCAGAGAGCCTTCAGCTTTTCCAACGCTTCCTTGTCGAGTGCCTTGGGGAGTTTCTTGTTGCCCTTTGATATCTTAACCTTGTCAAAAAGGAGCGTGTCTGCCAATCCCTCACGGTATGCCAATCTGCATACCGTCTTCAAATGCGTGGCTACATTATAGAACGTGCTTTCCTGAAAACCACACTCACCTAAGAAATACTGCTGGAACTCATGGATAAAATCCTCTGTAAGTTGCGAGAATGCCAAGTCCGAAACCTTGTACTTCCGTTGAATAAACTTCTGTAAATGTATCCGGGTGGAGTGGTAGCCGTGTATGGCTCCTTCCTTGATGTCT
>ENA-OXEC01000204-OXEC01000204.1-human-gut-metagenome-genome-assembly--contig:-NODE-204-length-37405-cov-47.8694_pt1 | contig 37405 bp, 32 predicted proteins | sample MGYA00249351_ERZ652235 | MGnify/ENA primary metagenome ERZ652235 (study PRJEB26925, sample SAMN05826906) | human gut metagenome | biome: ENVO:2100002; feature: ENVO:00000062; material: ENVO:00002003...
ATAAAAATAGCGTAGCAGCCATTAAAACTGCTACGCTTAAAAAGTCTAACTTTTTGGGGTCACCTCATAAAAATCATTCTAAGATACTCCTTAAAAATTAAAAATCACTTATAAATTAAAAATCAACCTTTGTATTATAATATGTGCAAGTAAATAGCCTCTCCATTGTTTCATCATTTATTTCTCTAGGATTAGATCCTGTACACGCATCTAATACGGCATTATGAGCTATAAATTTAAGATTATCCTTAAATTCGTCTTCACCAACACCATATTCTTTCATTGAATGAGGAATATTTAATTTATCATTCATTTCATTTATCATAGTTATCAATGAATCTGTTAATTCAGAATCATTATTTCCATCTAGTTTTAATACTCTAGCAATATCTGCATATCTGCTTTCACATTTAACTCTATTGTACTGAATTACATATGGTAAAAAGATTGCATTTGCACATCCATGAGGTATATGGAATACTGCCCCTACTTTATGTGCCATTGAATGCACTATTCCAAGAAGAGCATTTGAAAATGCCATTCCTGCTAAACATTGAGCTTCATGCATTAAGTTTCTAGCATCTTTGTCTCCACCATAAGATTTGAATAAATTTTCATTCACCATTTCTATTGCCTTAATAGCTAATGGATCTGTAAAATTAGAACTTTGTGATGCAGTATAAGCTTCTATAGCATGAGTCAATGCATCCATTCCAGTATGTGCTACTAGCTTATCTGGCATAGTTTGAGCTAATGCTGGATCAACTATTGCTATATCTGGAGTTATATTAAAGTCTGCTAAAGGATATTTTATCTTTTCTGAATAATTTGTTATTACTGAAAATGCTGTTACTTCTGTAGCTGTACCACTTGTTGATGGAATAGCTACAAACTTAGCTTTTTGTCTAAGCTCAGGTAATCCAAAAGGCACTACTGCTTGTTCAAATGTAAAATCTGGATATTCATAGAATATCCACATAGCTTTTGCTGCATCTATTGGAGATCCTCCCCCCATCGCAACGATCCAGTCTGGTTCAAATTTTCTCATAGCTTCTGCGCCCTTCATAACAGTCTCTACAGATGGATCTGGTTCAACACCTTCAAATAGTTCAATCTCCATTCCAGCCTCTTTTAGATAATCCTCAACTTGTTTAAGAAACCCAAACTTTTTCATTGATCCGCCACCAACTACGACAAAAGCCTTATTACCTTTCAAAGTTTTAAGCACTTCCAAAGTTCCTTCTCCATGATATATGTCCCTAGGTAATGTAAATCTCATAACGCCTCTCCTTTTATTCAATTTATTTTTACACCATATATATTCTATATATTTTTTACAATTCCTCCAGTATTTAATATATATTTATGATTCTATATATATATATATATATATATATTAAAAAATAAAAAAACTCCCAAAGAAATAATCTTTGAGAGTTTTTAATATTATTTAGAATAATCGAAGAATCCTTTTCCGCTCTTTCTACCTAACCATCCTGCTCTAACATATTTTCTTAATAATGTACAACATCTGTATTTGTTATCTCCAGTTTCATTGAATAAAACATCCATGATAGCAACACAAACATCTAATCCGATAAGATCTCCTAAAGCTAAAGGTCCCATTGGGTGATTAGCTCCAAGCTTCATAGCAGCATCTATGTCTTCAGCAGATGCAACACCTTCTTGAAGGATGAAAGCAGCTTCGTTAATCATTGGGATTAAGATTCTGTTTACAACAAATCCTGGTGCTTCAGCAACTTCTACTGGAGTCTTTCCGATTTCTTCTGATATAGCTTTAACAGCATCAAAAGTTTCTTGAGATGTAGCAGCTCCTCTGATAACTTCAACAAGCTTCATTACTGGAGCTGGGTTAAAGAAATGCATTCCTATAACTTTATCTGGTCTCTTTGTAGCAGAAGCAACTTCTGTTATAGATAAAGATGAAGTATTTGAAGCTAAAATTGTTTCTGGCTTACAGATTTCATCTAATTCAGCAAAGATTTCTTTCTTAATTTTCATGTTTTCGATAGCAGCTTCAACTACTAAATCGCAGTCAGCAGCTAATTTCATATCAGTAGTTCCTGAAATTCTTGAAAGTATAGCTTCTTTATCAGCTTCTGTAATCTTTTCTTTAGCAACTAATTTGCTTAATCCTTTATTGATTCCAGCAATTCCTCTTTCAACAAATTCATCTTTAATATCTCTAACGATAACTTCGCATCCTTTTGCAGCAAATGCTTGAACAATTCCAGCACCCATAGTTCCTGCACCAAGTACAAATACTTTTTTCATGGTAAAACCTCCATTAACTTTATTCATAATTTTTATTAATATCATGCTCTTTATGACATTATTAGTTTAATTTAAATCAAGTTTTAAATTATCATTTATCAATTCTCAATAATCAATGAATGATTAAATCACTACGCGATTTCTTTAAAATATATATTAAAAATTTTGCATAGCAAAATAAATCTTCATTGAAAATTGATCATTGTACATTGTTGATTAAAATTATTCTGCGTCTTTAATTGCTTTAACTTGAGCTATTAATTCAGGAATAACTTTTTTAAGATCTCCAACTATTCCGTAATCAGCAACTTGCATGATTGGAGCAGTTTCATCTTTGTTAATAGCAATGATAACTTCTGAATCTTGCATACCAGCAACGTGTTGGATAGCTCCTGAAATACCACAAGCAACATAGATTGTTGGTTTAACAGTCTTACCAGTTTGACCTACTTGGTAAGCATTTTCTACCCATCCTTTTTCAACTGCAGCTCTTGAACCTGCAACAACTCCACCTAAAGCTTCAGCTAATTCTTTTACTAGATCGAAGTTTTCTTTAGATCCAACTCCTCTACCACCAGCAACTATTATCTTAGCTTCTGAAATATCAACGATATCTTTAGCAGTTTTAACTGTTTCTAAAACTTTAGTTCTAACATCACTGTCACTTAATTGAACTGCAACTTTTTCTATTTTGCAGTCAGCTCCATTTGTATTAACTTTTTCAAATACACCTGGTCTTACTGTAGCCATTTGTGGTCTGTGATCTGGGCATGCAATTGTAGCCATTAAGTTACCACCAAAAGCTGGTCTTGTAGCTAATAGATCACCATTTTCAACTTCTACATCAATTGATGTACAGTCAGCTGTAAGTCCTGTATTTAATCTTGCAGCTACTCTAGGGCCTAAATCTCTTCCTATGAAAGTAGCTCCAACAAATAATATTCCTGGTTTTCTTTCATTTGCAAGATCACAGATAACTTTAGTGTAAGCATCAGTAGTGTAATGTGCTAAGTTTTTATCTTCAGCAACTAAAACTTCATCAGCACCATGTTTAGCTAATTCATCAGCTAAGTGAGCAACATTATCACCTAATAATAAAGCTGTTAACTTAACTCCTAATTTATCTGCTTGTCTTCTTCCTTCTCCAAGTAATTCTAAAGATACTTTTTGTAATTCGCCTTCTCTTTGTTCAGCAAAGACCCAAACGCCTTTATAATCTGCTATATTCATAATAAATTAACCTCCTATTATCTTAGATGTAGTGTTTTTCTTTTAATTTTCCTAAAACGTAAGTTGCAGCAGTTTTAGCATCCTCTTTAACTAATTCTCCAGCACCCTTAACTTCTTTAGTCATTGACTTCTTAACCTTAGTTGGTGATCCTTTAAGTCCTAATTCTTCTACAGCTACATCTATATCAGCTGCACTCCAAACTTTGATTTCATCATCAGAAGTTGAGAATATGTTTGCAACATTCATATATCTAGGTTCATTTAATTCTTCAATTGCAGTTAATAAACATGGCATTTTAACTTCTACAACTTGATGTCCGTCTTCTAATGCTCTATTAACTATTAATGTATCTCCTTCAACTTTAACGTCTTGAACGTAAGTTACTTGAGGAATGTTTAAATGTTCAGCAATTTCTGGTCCTACTTGTGCAGTATCTCCATCGATTGCTTGTCTTCCAGCAAAGATTATATCGTAATCTAATTTCTTAATCATTCCTGTTAAAGCTTTTGAAGTAGCTAAAGTATCAGCTCCTCCTAATGCTCTATCTGTTAATAGGATGGCTTCATCAGCTCCCATACATAATGCTTCTCTTAATGCAGCTTTTGCAGCAGGAATACCCATGCTCACAACAGTCACTTTAGCACCAGTTTGTTCTTTTATTTGTAAAGCTGCTTCTAGAGCATGTTTATCTTCTGGATTTATAATTGCTGGAACACCATCCCTGATTAATGTACCAGTCTTTGGGTCTATTTTAACGGCTGTAGTATCTGGAACTTGTTTTACACAAACTACTATATTCATTCTAAAAGTCCTCCTATCTTAAAATGCTTCCTGCGATAACCATCTTTTGAACTTCTGAAGTTCCTTCATAGATTTCAGTTATCTTAGCATCTCTCATCATTCTTTCTACTGGATATTCTTTAGTATATCCGTATCCACCAAATAATTGTACTGCCTTAGTTGTTACTTCCATAGCAACGTCTGCAGCAAATAATTTAGCTCTTGCAGCATCAACTGTATATGGTTGCCCTAATTGCTTCTTACAAGCAGCTTTATAAACTAAATGTTTTGCAGCTTCGATCTTAACATCCATTTCAGCAATATACCATTGTAATCCTTGGAAAGCTGAAAGAGGTTTTTTAAATTGTTTTCTTTCTTTCATGTATGCAACAGCTTCTTCAAAAGCGCCTTCTGCAATACCTAAAGCTTGAGCAGCAATACCAATTCTTCCTCCATCAAGAGTCTTCATTGCTATTCCAAATCCTTTACCTTCTTTTCCAATTAAGTTTTCCTTTGGAACTATACAGTCTTCAAAAATTAATTCTGTAGTAGAAGATGCTCTGATTCCCATTTTGTTTTCAAGTTTACCAATTGAGAATCCTGGGAAAGATTTTTCTACTATGAATGCAGAAATTCCTTTTGTTCCCATCGACTTATCAGTCATAGCAAATACGATGAATGTTTCAGCAACTCCACCATTTGTTATGAATATTTTTGATCCATTTAATACATAATGATCTCCATCTAATACTGCAGTTGTTTGTTGTCCAGCAGCATCTGTACCAGCACCTGGTTCAGTTAAACCAAAAGCACCAATCTTTTTGCCTGAGCATAAGTCTGGTAAGTATTTTTCTTTTTGAGCTGGAGTACCATGTTCGTTAATTACTGAAGCACATAATGAAGTATGAGCTGAAAGTATAACCCCTGTTGTTCCGCAAACTTTTGATAATTCTTCTACAGCTATTATGTAAGAAAGAACATCTCCGCCTGCACCTCCAACTTCTTTAGAAAATGGAATACCCATCATTCCTAATTTTCCCATTTTCTTTACATTTTCCATTGGGAATTGTTCAGTTTCATCGATTTCTGCAGCTAATGGCTTAACTTCATTTACTGCGAATTCTCTAACCATTTGTTGTACTAATTCTTGTTCTCTAGTTAATTGGAAATTCATTAAATTACCCTCCTTGTTAATTGGAGCCTACTAGTAGGCAAACTATATATAAATCTCTAATAGATTTTTGACTAAAAAAATTATTTGTTTTGGAAATTCTTTTCTTTTCTTCTTTCTAAGAAAGCGCTCATTCCTTCAGTTTGATCTTCTGTTGAGAAGCATTTACCAAAGTCAGCTGCTTCTATCATAACAGCTTCATCTATTGCTACTTGCATACCTCTGTTTATAGCATCTTTAGCTAGCTTAACAGCAATTGGTGCATTAGATATAATTATTGAAGCCATTTTCTTTGCTTCTTCCATAAGATTTTCTAAAGGTACTACCTTATTAACTAATCCTATTCTATAAGCTTCATCAGCTTTAATATTTCTTCCTGTATAAATCATTTCCTTAGCTTTTCCAAGACCAACTATTCTTGGTAGTCTTTGAGTTCCACCAAATCCTGGCGTTATTCCAAGACCTACTTCAGGTTGTCCGAATACAGCTGCTTCAGATGCAATTCTTATATCACAAGCCATCGATATTTCACATCCGCCACCAAGTGCAAAACCTTGAATAGCCGCTATAACTGGCTTGTCCAAGTTCTCAAGTCTTAAAAATACTTTGTTTCCAAGCTCACCAAATTCTTTACCTTGAGCTTCATTTAAATCTTTCATTTCAGCTATGTCAGCACCAGCAACAAAGGATTTTTCTCCTGCTCCTGTTAATATAACTGCATATATGTCGCTATCTTTTTCTAAATCATCTAGAACTATATCTAAGTCTTTTAATGTTGCCGAATTTAAAGCATTTAATGCTTTTGGTCTATTAATTGTAACAACTGCTAAATGTCCTTCTTTTTCAAGGATAACATTTTCTAATTCCATGTTTTTTACTCTCCCTTTAAAATCATATTATTTATTTTTTTAATTTTCTTACAATTTTAAAAATATTAAATATGCTTGTTATAATATTAACAAGCTTGAACAAAAAAACAACGGAGCTTAAATCTCCTTATTTAAAATTATAATACGTAGTTACATTATTTGCAATAAAATATTATCTTTCCATCCAACTTTTTTATACCTTTTATCTGCATTGTTCATACAAAAACTCATATATGAATAAAAAATAAATAATTTATATTAAAAGCTTATATTTTTTCCTTTTAATATAAATTATTTATTTAACAAATTTATTCGTTTAGTAAATAAATTAATGTCATTAAACTCTCACTTAAATGAACATTTTCTACCTTTACATCACTTGGAACAACTAAATCAACTGGAGCAAAATTCCACATTGCTTTAACTCCGCCTCTTATTAATTCATCAGCAACATTTTGCGCATTTTTTTGAGGAACACAAATTATCCCTATATCTATTTTCTTACTATCTAGAGTTTCTTTTAACTCATCTATATCTCTTATTTCTATATCTCTTATTTTCATTCCAACTAATTTAGGATTAACATCAAAAATAGTACCTATATTAACTCCTAAATCTTCAAACCTAGTATAATTAGCAACAGCCTGACCTATATTACCTGCTCCTATCAATACTGCTTCATACCCTTTATCTAGTCCTAATATACATCCTATCTGCGTATATAGCTCTTTTACATTATAGCCATAACCTTGCTGCCCAAAGTCTCCAAAACAATTTAAGTCTTGACGAATTTGAGAAGCTGTAAAACCTATTTTTTCTCCTAATTCTTTTGAAGAAATCCTATCAACATCGTTCTTCATTAATTCACCAAGATATCTATAATATTTAGGTAGTCTTTTAATTACTGCCATCGATATACTTTTGCTTCTCTCCATTCCGTTTCTCTCCTTAATCTAATATACTCTATTTAAATTATCCCCCAATGCATAATTAATTATTATTTTATATTCAACAAATCATATAATATACTATAATTTATAATTTTATCATATCCATCCATTTCTATGTCAAGTTTATTATAACTTTTTATAAATATGAGTTATATAAATCATTAATAAAATCGTGTATATTAATATGGAGTAAAATATTATCAACTTTTATTATTAAAAATAATAAAGACGTACATTTTAGTATATTTTTAATTAATACATATGTCAACTTTTATTAATTATTTAACTCAGATTAATGTCAGAAGCAAACAAGAAAAAATGTGATTAATAGTTCAAAAAAGGTGTTTACATTATTGGCATAGATCCAGCGACAACGGACTTTCAATGTCAAGTTATTGCCATGCTTGGCATGCAAATAGAGAGTAGATAGTTTTGTTTTTACCTAAAACTATCTACTCTACCTTCAAGTTATTAAGTTATTTTTTAAATATCATTTTCTAAATCCGCACCATTTGTTGCAATTAATTTTTTATAATAATAGAATGATTTCTTTTTACTACGCTTACCAGTTCCATTTCCATAGTCATCTATATCTACATAAATCATGCCATATCTCTTTGTCATCTCTGATGTACCAGAAGAAATAAGATCGATTGGTCCCCACCAAGCATAGCCAAAGACATCTACTCCATCTTCAATAGCTTCTCTCATTTGTTCAACATGTCTCTTCATATAATCAATTCGATAATCATCATTGATTGAACCATCTTCTTCGATTTTATCAACTGCACCTAATCCATTTTCTGAAATAAAGATTGGTAAATGATAACGATCATATATATGATTTAAAGTAATTCTAAAACCAATAGGATCAATCGTCCATCCCCAATCAGACATCTCTAAATTAGGATTTTTAATATCAGAAACCAATCTTCCTGTTGGTTTAGGTACTGTTTCACCTTTATAGCGCATAACATAAGTCATATAATAACTAATTGTAATAAAGTCAACAGATCCTTCTTTTAAAATCCTTTCATCATCTTCTCCCATCTCAATATGGATATCATTTTCATCAAAAAATCTTTTCATATAATATGGATATTCACCTTTAGCTTGGACATCTGTAAAAAACCAGTTAAAATGATCTTCAAACAAAACTTGTAATTGGTCTTCTGGTTTAGAACTTTCAGCATAATTTTCTAATCTACAAAGCATATTACCCATTTTAGCTTCCGAATCAATTTCGTGACATTTCTTAACTGCTAAGGCACTAGCGACCATTTGATTATGCACTGCTTGGAATTTTAGTTTCCAGTTTCCTAAATAAGGATTACAGCTATTTGGTTCAGGTGCTCCTTCTAAAATAACACCACTACTTGTAAAAGGATTAGAAAGAACATTATTAATTTCATTAAAAGTTAACCAGTATTTAACTTTACCTTTATAACGTTTTAAAACTGTTTCAGCGTATTTGACAAATGCATCTACTGTATGGCGGCTTAGGAATCCATTATATTTTTCTGCCAAATGTAAAGGTGTATCAAAATGCGATAATGTTACTAATGGTTCAATATTATATTTATGCAATTCATCAAATACATTATCATAAAATTGTAATCCTTCTTCATTAGGCATTTCATCATCTCCATTAGGGAAGATACGTGACCATGAAATACTCATACGAAAAACTTTAAATCCCATTTCAGCAAATAATTTAATATCTTCTTTATATGTATGATAGAAATCAATTCCTCTACGTTTTGGTAGTTCCCAATTTTCAGGATGTAATTTCATGTCTTCTACCATTTCTTTTGAAGCAGCATTATGTGGTACATGAACATCAAATGAGCCTTCAGTGTCACGAATTTCTTTAGTTATCAATCTTGCAAAGTCAGATGTTGCTAAACCTCTACCTCCTTCATTATAAGCCCCTTCAATTTGATTAGCAGCTGTTGAACCGCCCCATAAAAATCCTTCTGGAAATACTTTATTTTTTATTATCATAATTCTATTCTCCTTTACTTCGTTGATATAGTGCTTTAAAGATAGGCTCCATTTTTTGAACCATTCTTAATTCTGTGGTAATTGTCATAACTGTATCTTGTGCATGAACAAATAACAATGAATATTCAAATTGTTCACCACTTACCTGTGCTTGAATAACTTTTGTTTGAGCATTATGTGCCTGTAAAATTTCTTGTTTTGCTTCTTTTAATAATTTATCAGCATACTCGAAGTCAAAGATAGCCATTTTTTCTAATGCCTCATCTATTTTCATTCTTCCATCACCTGCATGAAGAATAACTTCCATTGCTACTTCATTAATATTTATTATTTCTTCCATATTTAATCACTCCTATTCTTGTACAGCTAATTTTTTTGCAGCCTTTTTTGATGCTTTTTGTTTTTCTCGTTCAGCATCTTTAGTAACTTCAAATTTTTCTGATGCTTTAAAAAATGGATACCAGATTAATGTTGCTAAGACTATATTGATCAGTACTAAAATTACATTTCTAAAATCTCCACCAGACATCATAAATGCAGAAATAGCATTTGGTAAAAAGTTCATATCAAAGTTTACATAATTTATAGTACCCCAACCAAATTGGAACCATAAATAAGAGAATCCTGGAAGAATTATACTAATTAAAACAACTGGAATAAACATAAATGGATTATTAACAACAGTACCATAAACTAATGGTTCATTAATATTGAAAATAGAAGGTATAATTGTCGCTCTACCTAATAATTTATATTTTTTACTTTTTGAAAATAACATCATAAAAGCTAAAGGAAGTGTTGCCAATTGTCCTCCAATATGATGATAACGGCTAAAACCATAAGCATAAATATTTGTAGCAGTTCCTCCAGCAGCAACCATAGCAGCATTTTCAGCAATGGCTGCTTGTGTAATAGAACGTGTTACAGGCGTGAAAACCCAGCCACTAATACCAAAAAAGTAGAAAATATTTTGTAAGAAACAAATCAAAATTACACCAGGTAAGCTTTGTGCAAACCCTTTAATAGGACTCATAACAACTTGTACCATTGCAAACACATCAATATTAAATGTAAATGTTAGTAAATAACCAGCCAATAAACTTAGAAAGATTGAGATAATATTGTCAAACCAATTCTTAACAAAGTCTGGAATTACACTATCTTCTCCAAAGAAAGAAAACCTTACCATACATTTATAAATAAATGCTACAATAAATCCTATAAACATTGATGTAAACATACCGCCTGCACCAAATTGTGATATATTAAATAGAGTTCCTTCAGCAACTGTCTTTGCATTCATACATAACATGAATGCTCCAATACCAGTAAATCCAGCAATCATTGCTCTATCTTTCTTTTCCTCTTTAACTAATGTATTATAAGGAATAATAAATACAACAAAGAGACCTATTAATCCAAAGGAATATGTATTAAGTGGTGTTAAATCTGGTAAGCTTGGTACAAAACGTCTAAGAATAGACCATAAACTTGGAATTGTACTTACCATTGAAAATGGTACGATATATAAAATCGCATCAGCAATAATACTAAACCAATAACTATTTGTGATTTTGTTGATGATTGGAACTAAATAAGTTTCAATCCATGCTTGTATTGCTTTCATGACTTCTCCCCCTCTTACTCTTCATTATAAAATTCAATCGCTTCATCTAAAATGCTTTCCCCATCTAATGATGCATAATAATCTGAATCAATAGAAGTTACTTTAACATGATGATCCTTTAATTCTTCTTGGTATTTTGGAACTTCAGCAGCAAAATGAGGTCCAAGTAAAAGAACATCAATTTTATCTGCATACTCCATAACTTGAGATTTGCTAACTGCATTGACCTTAACATCTAATCCTCTTGCTTTAGCAGACTTTCTCATATTTGCAGCCATAAAACCTGTTGAAGCACCAATTCCGCAAGCTAATAAAATTCTAATCATAATTCATTCTCTCCTTTATACATTTAATCTTTATTACTGCTCTCCTTTTCCTTTATTTGCTTTCATTGTATAATCAATTTAAAATAATATATAACATATTTTTTTCCGCATACACTGCAATATATCGAAATTACCTACATAATAGAAAATTCTTTATTAGCAATTTATAGTTAAAAATTTGTATTATTATAATGTAAACAATGTCATTTATATACTGTTTATTGGGAAGGGGGGAATTAGTCATGAAAAATATGAGGATAGACACGCTAATTAATGTTTTAGAAGAAACAAATGATGATATATCATCTACATCATTGGCTAAAATTATAGGCGTTAGCGAAAAGACAGTAAGAAATTATATAAAAGAGATTAACCAACAAGAAATATATAATATTCAATCTTCCAAAAATGGATATAGATTAATAAAAATGTCCGAAAATCCTAATGATTTTACTATAAATAGTATAGAATACAGAGAGAATTATCTTATTTCTAAACTTTTAACGAACAAAAATGGAATTTCAATATTTGAGGTGGCAGAAGAATTATCAGTAAGCGAAAGCACAATTATTAATAATGTACTACCTAAAATTAAGAGGTTGGCAAATAAATTTCAATTATCAATTCAATCACATAATTATCAATATAGTCTAATTGGAAAAGAAAATCAAAAGAGAAAATTCATCGGTTATATAGCTACTCATAATAGCTATGGATACTTCACTTCAACTGAAACATTAGAAAAATTATTTCCTTCTATAGACATTAGAAAAACCTTAAATCAATTACATAATATTTGTCAACAATCTAATTTATTCCTCAATGATTACTCTATGAATAACTTTTTGATTCATATTTTAATTATGTGGATTAGAGTGCAATCAAATAATACAATCAGTGTAGTAGATAATTACAAAAGTATTGAAAATATTATTTCTTTTTCTGAGCAAAAAGAAGACATAATTAAATTAGCCGATTTAATTCAATCACTATTTGTTGATATCCATTTCTCAATTCCACAAAATGAATATCAACAGATAATTGCATTAATAACTCTATCTATTGATAATAGTTATAACAATTTAAAGAATTTAATTGAACCCAAATTTATGGATAACATATTAGAGATAGCAAAAGAAGTTTCAACACGCTTTGATATACCTGAATTCGATCATAGTTTTCTAATGCAATTTTCTAGACATATGTATACTGCCTATCACAGGGCAAAAATGAATATGAGTTATCCTAACCCTATAGCACATCAAATCAAATTGGATTATACTCCTGTATACGATATGAGTGTTTATTTTGCTCATAAATTTTCAACAATTTATAATATAACATTAAATGAAGACGAGATTGCTTTCATAGCACTTCATTTTGGTGCATATCTAGAAAATAATAAAAATAAATTAGATATGACATCATGTATCATAATATGTGAAAAATATCATAATATCACTAAAAAACTAGTATCTAAAATCAAGCTTAACTTTCAAAGTGACCTTATTATTTTAGATATTATGTCATTAGATCACTATCTTTCCATTAAGCCTCAAAGTGATTTATTAATTACAACTATTGAAACCACAATACCATATCCTTATAAGATACTTATAAATCCAATTTTGACTAAACAAAATATACGGGATATATGGCAAGGTATAGAACAAATTGAGGAAAAAAAATCATTAAAAAAAGGAAAATTTTTTTTAGAAAAAGCTTTATCCGATTGCTTATATGCAAGAAATGTTTCTTTTAATAACGTCGAAGAATATATTAGATTCATGGGCAATATTTGCTATACAAATGATTATATTTCGCCAGAGTTTATTGATGATGTATTATTGAGAGAAGCTGTTTCATCTACTGCTTTTACAAATTTCGTTGCTATTCCTCATACAATAAGTCTATATGCAAAAAGTTCATTTATATTTATATTACATAACGACTCACCAATTAATTGGAATAATAAAAAGGTTAATTTTATTTTAATGATAGGTATTGCTGAAAGTGATATAAGCTCTTTTAATGATACACTTAATTTTTTGATAGATATATTCTCTTCAACTCAAAAAACATTGAAGATTATGAATACAAATACTTTTGATGATTTTAAAGAAACCCTTATGAATTTATAATATGAATTGTCAAGCGAAGTAAACAATTAACTTATTCTTTTTTTATGCTTCATGGTATTTCTCTATAATAAATTCCATCATAAAAATAACAGCTCCAAGTTTACGTTTCCCTTGGAGCTGTTTATTTTTATTCAAAATCAAAATTATTCACAATCTCTGTAGTTTTATCCACATAATTTTCAACAGCTTGGTCAATTTCATCACAAATATATTTTAAACTGCATCCTTCACATTTATTAAGTATGCCTTCCTCTAACAAAGAGCATTTTAAGTCATCCTCAAAAGTGGAATTTCTAATAGCGAGAGCTATTTGCTTTTTATCATATACCTCTCCTTCTTCTGATTTAATTTTAATTTCATTCTTAAACATATCCACAACACACTCCATAATTTATTTGCAGCTTAAAAATTTATTCAATAGCTAGTATCTGTAAAACCACCACTTCTTCAAATAGAAGTTAACTGTTACACACTAATGAATAGGCTAAACTTAATCTGCTACTATTATGGATATATGTTTTAAACTTAAACATTACTGGCATCATTCAATTCAAACAGATTTCCTTCTGGATCTCTGAAATAGGTGCAACGCATCCCCCATGCTTCAATGTGTTGTGGTTCTCCAAGAAACGTCACCCCTGCTTCTTTCAGACGCAGATAATCTCCATCTAAGTCAAGTGTTGGGATGACTGCCACAACAGTATCTGGCTGTGTGCTGACATTTGGTTGTTCATACCCTTGAAACATTGGCATAGCTTCTCCTGCAAAAATAGCAAAGCAAGGTGGTGTATTGTTACTTGTGGCAAAAGAGGTGTACGGTCCATTTCTATCGCCCCAAACTGCAATCAAGCCAATTTTCTCTGTGTAAAAGTCAAAGCATTCTCCATAATTTTTTCGCACTAGAATACGAATTGTTGTTTCATTAAATTTCATTTCTATAACTCCTCTCTTTTTGTTTAATATTACAAAGATATTATAGATTTAAAATTTTGCTATTTCACTGTAAAAATCGGACATATTATTTCTATATTCTTGAGGTGTAATACCACATACAATTTTAAAATCTTTTACAAAGTGAGAAACATCATAATATCCTAGTTTCTCACATATGAAAGCTAATCCATTTTCTTTTTTATTTAGAAGCTGAATAGCTTTGTTTATTCTCACTAATCTGGAAAAGAATTTCATACTCATACCGAGATATAGATTAAACAACCGATTTAGGTGTCTTGAACAATAAAAGACATTATTTGAAATTTCTATAGAAGTCATAACCCCTTCCATTTGAATGATGCCTTTGATAGCAAGTTCAAGCTCCTTAGGATATCGAACTTTAGTACTTAGAATTAGTTTTTTTTCAAATTCAAGTAATAATTCATCTACAGATAAAGAAGTTATAAAAATATTTCGCATTGCTATATCCAATGAATTATCAATCAATGAAAATGGTATAATCTGGTCAGTCAGTTTCTTTTGATTTATTTTGGTAAAAGGAAAAAATCCTGCTGGTTGAAATTCAATAATGAATATGGCATCACATTTATTTGCAATATCACCTACTTTGATTGACTTTGTGGTTGGTCCAAATAAAAAACTATAAAGTTCAGCATTGTAATTGAATAGTACAAGAGTAGCACTACCATGAGGCATAATAGTATAATCATCTGAAATAATTGATTTATTAGGAAAGCTGATTGTGAAATTGGATATCAAGCTCCTAAGTTGCTCACATGGTAATAAGTAGACAAAATTTTCTTCACGAATAAGTATCTTTCTACCTGTAGATATATTCTCAAGACTTCTCTTATTTATCATTTTCTCTTTTTTCCTTTTTTTAGATTTGTTAACTAAAATCACTCATATACATATATGATACATATCATTTAAGAACTTTAAAAGAAGTTTTACCTAATAATATATAAAAAATTATTCACAATCTCTGTAGTTTTATCCACATAATTTTCAAAAACTTGGTCAATTCCATCACAAATATATTTTAAGTCACCCTTCACACTTATTAAATATGCCCTTAGCCAGCATTTTATAAGCAAATTCTTATATTCTTGAGTTCTCATATTCTTAAATTCTAAAAAATATAAATTCTTAAATTCTTAAGAACTTTAGATTTTATAATAAATACTCATATATCTTTTAAGAGGGTACATAAAAATATCTCTAAGAAACTTCCAAAGAAAGATACAAATAATGCATAGGAAAATGATATCAAATATAACGAAGAATACTTGAAAATATTATTTAAGAACTGCTAAAGGAGGATATAGTTTATGCCTAAGAAAAGAACATCAAAGGTTGTTAAAAATGATTTTGAATATGATGAAGGTGAAGTATGTGGATTTACCAGTGAAGTTCCTACAGATGGTAATTGTATATCTTCCTTTTCTTTCGATGATGATTCTGATGTTAAAGATTTTGAAACTAACTCCAAATCTAATATTAATACTCATATTAGAACAGATAATAAGCCCAATTCTAAAATTGATACTATTTCATCTAGTAACACCAATAATCAAAATAGCATAACTGATTCTATTAGAATCAAAAATCCTCGTATCTCTACAAAAGAAATATTTGATAACAGAAGGACTCCACTTCCTAATGGTGCTGCCCCTGCTATTGATGGTGAAACTCCAACTATAAAAAGAAGTTACACTCTTAGAAGCTCCACAATAAGAAAAATAAATGAATTAAAAAGTATACATCCTGACATTAATGTATGTGTAAGCACAATAGTTGATATAGCTATAGATTGCTACTATAACCACATTGTAAATGAAGGTGGAAATCAATAACTGAATTTTTAATATATATGTTCTAATTATGATTCTTCATTTGAATCTACGCTGAAGCTAGTTAGGATTTATATGCTGAATGTAGAAAATTTATTAGAACTTATATATGAAATAATATTTTTTCTATCATATATCCTTTATAGGAGGTGAAAAATTATGGAGGTAAATGAACTTATGAATCTTATTGTTAATAATGGTTTTGCTATAGCTGTTGCTGCATATTTGCTGATTCGCTTGGAAAAACAGATTAATAACTTATCTAATTCAATTAACAAATTAAATACCATAATATCAACCAAGCTTGGAGTTGTTATAGATAATGATGATTCTGATAAAATAGCTTGAGAAAAAGGCATGAAACACTTTAAATAATTTTCAAAGTGTTTCATGCCTTTAAACTTGTCTACATTTAAAATTACAACTTCCCAAGTATTAAGTAATTTAAATCGAAATATTTTATATTTTCATATACATAAAAAATCAAAAAAATTGCCTAAATTTTAGGCAATTTTTTTGATTTTATATAACCTTTTTAATCTTACTTTCATTAGTAAGTACATTATTTAAAATCATATTTAAGATACTGTCACAAACATAGTATGCGAACGTTAGATCATTATTAAAATCTATCACACTCTCATATTGCTTTTGTAAATCTATCAAAAAATCTTTAGTGGCATTTGGATTTATTTTCGCAGTTAATATACCTCCCGGTATAAATGTTTTGCTTTTTTTAGCTAATCTCTTCTCATATAACATATGATCTTTCATTATTTTTGTACTAGTACATTCCCATCTATAATAATGTGGAGCACAAAAATAATCACATAAAAAATGGCAAACAACACCTAATTCTTCACTGAACTTAGCCATCGTCATTCCATAGTGTACATCATATATAGTAAGAGATGATAAATATAATATCTTATTAATTACCATATCTATACTTTCATCAAAATAGTGTCTTATACGTTTATATTGTGGAACACAGTCTGGTTTTACGTTCCCCCATATAAATCTATTTTTATTAATTAGAGAGATAGCTTCGGTATTAGAATACTTAAGTATATTCCCTCCCATTAGTTTATGATTATTTATCATCAAGATTTAATCACATCCTTCATTCTCTAATTACAATAATAATATTAAAATAACATAATCATTTCAATGCAAATTTTATTACTAAATTGTAAATTTAATATATATTATTATAATAATACTATATCAGGATGTTTACAATAAATTCATAATTAAAAATTTATTAAATTAATTTACTAACTTCTTCTTCCATTAATATAGTTACATCTCTATGCATATTAAGCATAGTTGATGGATTATTAGTTGTGATCACACCTTTTAATAATTCTCTTACAACATCAGCTTTGTTTGTTCCTTTAACTATTAAAATTATTTTTTTTGATTTTAAAATTTGACCTAATCCCATAGTTATTGCTTCTGTTGGCACATCTTCTATTTTATCAAAAAATCTTGAATTCGCTTCTATAGTACTTTGTGTTAATCCAGTTTTATGTGTACCTGCTATTAATACTTCATCAGGTTCATTAAATCCTATATGGCCATTAACGCCAATTCCAAGTATTTGTACATCAATTCCACCTAGCTCGTCAATTTTCTTATCATAGTTCTTAGCTTCTTCTTCAATATTTTCTGCTACACCACTTGGTACAAAAGTTCTTTCCTTATTAATATTAATATGATCGAATAATTTGTTATTCATGAAATATCTATAGCTTTGTGGATTATCTCCATTTAAACCTATATATTCATCTAAATTAATAGTTGTAACATTTGAGAAATCTATTTCTCCATTTCTATTCATTTCAATAAGATTATTGTATAAACCTTCAGGAGTACTTCCTGTTGCTAATCCTAATACAGAGTTTGGTTTTTCATTAACAGTCTCTTTAATCATGTTTGCTGCTAACTTACTCATTTCATTATAATCTTTTGTAATAATAACTTTCATAACATATCCCTGCTTTCTTTATATTCTTAATATTTATGTAGAATCTTAGCTAAAGTTTTATCATTTAAACTTTAGCTAAGATTTCTTCAACTCAACTTAATACTGTTATACTGTTACTTGATTTTCTACTTTATTAGCTGCTGCATTTTCTTGCTTAGCTGCCATAGCTACAAATGGAAGATATATTACCACTGCTGCTGCTAGACAAATAAGTGCTGTTATACCACCTCTGATTGAGTTAGTAGAAAGTATTGCCCCTAGAATTGGTGGTGTTGTCCAACCAGCCATAACTACAACTTTTGGAGCAAATCCGATTGCTGTTAATGCATAAGCTATTACTGTACATGCCATAGGTGCTAATATAAATGGTACAAAATAAATTGGATTTAATATTATTGGCATACCAAAAATTACTGGTTCGTTAATATTGAAACATCCTGGTGCTATACCTAAACCTACCATCATTTTTTGTTGCGCACTCTTTCTTTTTGCAATTATTAATATTGCTATAAGTAACGCAATTGTTGTTCCAGATCCACCCATGTTTACATATGAATCTATAAATTGACTGTTTAGTATATATTCAGCTGGCTTACCATTTGCAAAAGCTTCTGTATTTAATATAGTTAATGGTAATAATAATGCATTTATAATTGGAGCCATGATATTTGAACCATGTAAACCAAAGAACCATAATAAATGAATCATAAATACTATTACTAGAACTCCGCCTAAGCTTCCAGCTACACCTTGAAGTGGTGCTTGAATAACATTAAATAAAGCTTGGTGTATATCTGGCAATCCTAATACTTTAAATATTTCTAAAATTCCTGCTGTAACACATAGAACTACAATAGATGGAATTAATGCTGCAAAAGATTTTGCTACTGCTGGTGGCACACCATCAGGCATTTTTATTACTAACTTAGGATTTCCTATTAACTTAACAAAGATTTCTGTTGCAATAATTGCAACTATAATAGCAACAAACAAACCTTGTGAACCTACAAAAGTAAGTGGTAATGTACCATCTTCTGTTGTTTTATATAACATCCATGATGCTGCTACTGATACAACACCTGCTGATAAGCCATCTTTATCATAAGATCTTGCTAAATGATATGATATTGAAAAAACTACCAATATTGACATAAGTCCAAATGAAGCATTCCAGATGTCACCACCAAAGTTCTTCCAGTTGGCTGGTAATAACCAATTCATAAAGTTTTGATAGAACTCAAACCCTAAATTATTAAATAATGTAGCAAAGGCACCAGCCATAATTAATGGAGTTAAAGTAGCAAATCCATCACGAATTGCAACTAAATGTCTTTGTGATCCTATTTTAGCCGCTATTGGAATAAAATGTTCTTCCATCCATTCAAAAAACTTATTCATAATATATTCTCCCCTTTATTAATATTATTTTTCTTCTATAAAACCAAAACTACTCCATGGCTCTATATAATCTAATAGGAATTTTTCTTCGTCAACTATTTTCCCTATAACATTAGTTTTACCTTCGTTTTTCATTTCCTTTAAGGCTATTTGAAGTTCTCCTGCATATCTAGTATACAAATCAGAATCTATCAAAATATCCCCTCTTTGAATATTCGGCGTATTTATAGGAGGAAAACTTTCATTTTTATACTTAACTCTGCTTTGAGTAGATCTTATCATGTACTCAGAAACATCACCTCTATTATAGTGATATTCTTCTAATACAATCTTTCTATCTAACTCTCTAGCACTTTCATCAAATTTGACTTTGAATGTTATTTTTTCCTTATTAAGTTCGCTTAATAATTTTAGTTCCTCTTCACTAGCAAAAGAATTAGCTATTATAATATCATCCACAAAGCCTGTTGCCATTAAATGTTTTGCTTGAACATCAATTGGAAGCTCCCTATGCATTTCTAATGTACATAGTCCCTCTGATACTGGCCAAGGACCATATTTTGCACTTGGAGAATTAACAAATGCTGCTACATTAATCCCTAGTTCTTTAAATTGTTTTGAACATTTAATGAAGTGATCTAATGACAGTCCTGTATATCTATGTGGATAGAAATTATGACATCCATATAAATTATTTAAATTAGCTTTATATGATAATATATTATCTATATATCTTGTACCATTGCTTACATTTAACTCTATTTTCAATCCATATTCATTAAATGACATTATAGCTTCTTCTTGGCCACTAAATCCCATATCTAGTCTTATACCATCTAATCCCATATCTTTGAATACTTTTAAGTCATATATAGATGCGCCTAAATTCTTGAAGATAGTTGGATCTAAATCTGCAATAACTTCCATATTTTCTTCTTTTGCAGCCTTAAGCATAACCTTAAATTCACTTATTACATCATCTACATTCTTATCCGCCACAGATAATAAACATGTAAAAATTCTTTTAAAGCCATATTTTCCTGCCAAATGAATATAATCCACTATTTCATCTATTTCTGTATGATTTGGATAAACCGAAATTCCTAACCTTTTCATTAATAATCACCTCTATTTACTTTGGTTAATGTATATATAGTATGCTCCCTTGGTTGGTGAAATATCATCATCTACTATTTCATCAATACACATATTTTCTCTTAGATAATTTTCAAAAGCGCTTCTAACAACTTTTGCTTTTCTTATTACGCCACCAACTAATGCTACTGAACAACTTTCAAATCCTAACTTTTTGTATAACTTTTCTACTGTTTTAGCTAGTTCTATTCCTTGCTCACATAAAATATTTTTAGATATATAGTCGTCGTCTTCTCCAAGTCTTGCAACTATAGGGGCTATTGATGCAATGTCGTCCTTAGTTGATGAATATACAAATTCAGTAATATCATTAACACATTCAATTTGTAATTTTTCTAATATGCTCTTTGTTAGTTTTGATTGTGGTAATGATTCTTCTTCTTCTTTTATCATTCTTTGGATAGCACATATTGCCACTTTATATCCGCTACCTTCATCACCTAGAAGATTTCCCCATCCACCACATCTTGAAGATCTTCCGCTATTTATACCAAATGCAATTGATCCTGTTCCTGCTATAGTTAGAATTCCATCTTTTCCTTTTAACATAGCTTTTAAAGCAATCTCAGCATCATTCATAACTTCTACTGTTACGTTTATTTGCGACTGTATCTTTTCTTTTATTAACTTAGAATTATTCCCTACTTCTGCTCCAGCTGCCCCGATATAAATTCCATCTAAATCTTCACAACCTAAGTCAGAAGCAATCTCTGTTATCGCATCTGATATATTAGCTAAAGCTATTTCCGTATTGTTTAATAAATTTCCAAAACCTTTTATAGAGCTTTTTATACATTCACCATTTAAGTTATAAGCTGCTGCTTCTGTTTTTGTACCTCCAGCATCAACACCTATTACATACTTCATACTAAACCCTTCTTTCTTACTCAACTGGAAAAGTAATTCTACTTACTTTGAATTATTTCGTGTATATCTATCAATTCTACTGCTAAATCCTTCAAAGTCATACTTGTCATTAAGTGATCTTGTGCATGAACTAATAACAATGATACTTCTGCTTTATTTCCTGCTGCCTCGTTTTGTATTAATGAAGTTTGAACCTTATGAGATTCCACTTGTTCTTTATCTGCTTTCTCAATTAGCTCTTTAGCTTCCTCTATATTACCTCTTTTGGCAGCCTGAATTGCTTCCATTGAATAACTTCTTACTTCACCACTGTGTAATATAAGATTCATTATTATTTCTTCCATAACTATTCTCCTTCTATGCTACGTCCAAATACTCTGTAATATCTTATTATTTAATAAGATCTAATGCTTGTTTTAACACTTTTTCACCATTCATTGTTCCATAATCTACTGCATTTATAACTTCTACTGGTATGCCTTTAGATTCTACACTCTTTTTTATTTTTGATAGTAGAAATCTTACTTGAGGTCCCAACAATATTACGTCTGTATCATCAATTCTGTCTTTTAGTTCAGCTTCTGCAGTTGCATTTATTTCACATTCAATTTTTTGATTTTCTGCTGATGCCTGCATTTTAGATACTAATAAACTTGTCGACATTCCAGCTGAACATACTAATAATATTCTTTTCATGATAACTTCCTCCTTATTATTTTTATTTACACTAATATATATAGCAATTATCATGCCAAAGTCCATAAATCTTATCTTCCATTATAAATGCCTGTAATCGTCATCTTAGGTGTATTATTAACTGTGTAATTTAAGTTATTTAGTGTGTAATATATAAATACACACTCTTTATTTTACACACTATGATGATTATTTTACACAGTTTATTAGTTCTCTATAATCATCCTTACTATATGAGCTAATTCATCATCTCCAACATTAATTTTATAAGTATTTTCGATTAGCTTAAGTGCCTTTTTAACTAATATAAACTCTCTGTTTTTATTATGTCTGTAGTTTTCTAAGTCCTTAAACTTGACTTCTTTCTTTCCATTTACTAATCTTTCTATTAAGAATGCTGTGTGAATTAAAATTCCAATTTTAATTTCATGTTTTATTTTGATTTGCAAACTCTCTTCTATATTAGTTATAGTATCTCTTATATTTGCAACCATATTTTTACAATTGATATCTTTTATGTGTATTTGCCCTTCTAATGATCTTGTAATCTTTAAAAATTCTTGTTCAACTTCAATTAAATTTTCTAATTGTTCAATTCCTTTATTCAAAAACACTTCTTGAGCTGATATAAATGGCACTCCATCTATAAATATATTTACAGTACCAACTATAGCAAGTATTGTGTATTTTTCTTTTAATGTTTTTACTTTCTTCAAAAAGTCCTTTTTATCTAAAATGTTTAATGGTATTACTTTAATCTTGTTAGAATCATTTAAAGATGAAAGTATTCTATCTTTTATTTTTTCTGCTGCACCTTCTCCTGTAAAGCATGTTGTTATTATTGCAAGTTCTTTATCAACTGTATAATCTTCTTTTTCCATCTGTATTGATAATCTTCCTATCTCTTGACAAGAAGTATATATACTTTCAAGATTCCTACCATTTAAAGCCTTTCTTCCCGCTTCAAGTACTGTTAATGTTGTAACCATATCTATTGTTTTTATTTGTATTCCTAACTCACTTGATATAATTTCGCCAAAATTAATTAGAGACCCCATGTCAACCAGCATCAACACGCCTTTATCATTTTTCATTTTTGATATTTCTTCTTTTGCAATTTGAAGCATATCTTCTGCTTTCATTGTTAATGGCATATCTAATGCTTTTACATATTCTTCTCCAATTAATGTATTAGCAACTTCAACCATACTTGTTGCAGTATTTCTTCCATGCATAATTACTAAGACGTTTACCTTTTCTTCAAGCAGCTCATTATTTTCTTCTCTACTGGCTGCTAAAAACATAGTTATATAACCAATTTCATCTAGTGGTGCTTCTATATTAAATTTATTTTCTACTATTTTGACTATTTCCATTGCTACCATAAATTCTTCTCTGTATTGTGCTCTAATTAAGTTGAGCTTTGGATGACGTATTTTTATTCCTAATGTCATTCTTTCAATACTTCCTTGCAAATGTAAAGCCAATCCAAAATAAACCTTTTGTTCAAATTCTCTGTTTAGTTTATTTGATGCTATTTGTAACATCTCTTCAACTATATTTATTAGCTTAATATCGACTACTTTTGAAAGTTCACTTTTTTCAATTTCATTACTTAAGCTACTTATATATTTTTTAAAATGTTCTTCTAAATCAATGTTTAAAAGATCATTCATTTTTTCTTCATCTATTCCTTGTGCCTTTAACTCTTCCATTTTCTTTTCTATCATGGAATAAAAGCTTAAGTTCGTTATATCCTTGTCTGAATCATTTTCTAAATTCAGTGGTATTAAAACATCTTCTTTATTTGAAAATTGTACAATATCACTCATATTGTTTGATATTTTTTCTACTTCTTTTCTATGTGACTTTAAATTTATGATTCCTTTTTGAACTCTTGATTGTAGTTCACTTTGATCTATTAATATGAAATTACTTTTATTAACCTTATAATTTAAGAATGCCTTTGCACATGATAATTGTACATCGCTTCTTAATTGCCCTATATTGTTATTACAATCATAAAGCAAAAATGATATTATTGAATTTTTGCTTATATATATGCTCTTTCCGAGTCTAACCGACTCTTCTTTAATGAAAGATTCTAAAAGTAAGTATCTTTCTTCTAATGTTCTCTCTCTTAATGGCGGTAAAATTATTGTCATAGGAATTCTTCTAGTGAAAGTCTTTAACATAAATGATTGCGGGTCTTCAGTAGTTGCCGAAATTATTTGAACTTCAGCTTTTATTTGTTCTTCTGTGTCTCCAAGTCTTCTAAACGTTCCTTTATCTATAAATGTAAATAACATTTCCTGACCTTGTGGAGATAATCTATGTATTTCATCAAGAAATAAGATTCCACCATCTGCTTTTTTTAATAGTCCCTCTTTGTCTGAATCCGCACCTGTAAATGCTCCCTTTTTAACTCCAAAGATCTGTGCAACAACTAATTGAGGATTATCAGCATAATCTGCGCAATTAAATCTTATAAATGGTGCATCTTCATCTATAACTCTAGATTCCTTAGCAAATGAATACATCATTTCTGCAAATAATGATTTTCCCACACCAGTTTCACCTAAAATTAATGTATGGAGTCCTCTTGGTGGATAAAGCATTGCTGCTTTAGCTTGCTGTATAGGTAGCTTTAATGATAATTCTGCACCCACAAGTCTATCTAAGCTATCTTTTTTTACAACTAATTCATCTTCTCTTTCTCTTTCTTTTATAACCTCTTCTTCTTTTTCTTTTCCAGTATCAACATCTTTGAGCTTAAAACTACTATATAGAACCGGTCTTCCGTTCGATTTATTAACCCTTTTTTCCTTATATAAATTATTTAAATATCTGCTTACATTGGCTCTATCCATTTTCATATATTCACTAAGCTCATATGCACTTATTCCTCTATTTTTTTTATTTTCTAAATATACTAATGCCTCTATAATTTTCTCTTCTTTTCTTACATCCATATAAGTCCCACCTTGAATAGAAATCTAAAGTATAAGCAGTTTTTAATATAAGCTGTGGCAAAATCCACCTTATCTTTTTACCACAACTTATAAATATTCATAAATTAATCTTTGTTATTTTTTCTTAAATATATTATGTCAAACTACTTATAATTTAGAACTTCTCTTTTCCATTAATAAATACTTTTTTAATGTTTATATTATCGTCAAATAAAATTATATCTGCATCGTATCCTTCTTTTATTAATCCCTTATGATCTTCAACTTTGCAATGTCTTGCGCCATTATATGTTGCCATTTTAACTATTTCATTTAATGGAAGTTTTGAATTCTTATATATGTTTCTTACTGCTTTGTCTAAAGTTAAAACTGATCCAGCTAATACTCCATCTTCAAGTGTAGCAACACCATTTTTAACAGTAACTTTTTGTCCTCCTAATGAATAGTCTCCATCTGGCATACAGCAAGCCATCATAGAATCACTTACAAGTAAAACCTTATCTGTTCCTTTTTGCTTATATGCAACTCTTAAAGCGGGATATGATATGTGAATACCATCTGAAATGGTTTCTGTTGTAATATCTGTATCAAATGTAGCTCCAACAACTCCTGGACTTCTATGTTTGAATCCTGTCATTGCATTATATAAATGTGTGCTATGAGATGCTCCAAGTTTTATTGCCTCTATACACTCTTCATATGTTGCTTTAGTATGCCCTATAGAACATACTATTCCTTTTTCAGAAATATATTGGATTAATTCTCCTGCACCTTCTACTTCTGGGGCTAATGTTACTGATGTAATCACATCTTCATATCCATCGCTTATTTTCTTGAAGTTATCAATAGTTGGTTCTAATACATAATTTCCATTTTGTGCTCCAAGTGCCTCATAACTTATAAAAGGTCCTTCTAAATGCGCTCCTAAAACTTGCGCTCCTTCAGTTCCATTTTCCTTTGATTCTTTTATAGCTTTTAATGAATTTCTTATTTCTTCGATTGAAACAGTCATTGTAGTTGGTGTAAATGATGTAACACCATGTTCTACTATTGCTTTCGAAATTTTATTAATTGATTCGACTGTTCCATCCATGGTATCACATCCACCTGCTCCGTGAATATGTACATCGATAAATCCTGGCGCTAAGTATAATCCCTCAGCATCTAATACATTGTCATCCAACGTATCTGTGTTTATTTCCTTTATCTTTCCATCTTTAATTAATACTGATCCTTTTTCAATCCTATCGTAATATACTATATTGCAATTTTTTATTAACATTGAAATCTCACTTCTTTCTATGTTTTTTAAACTGGACATTACCATTTCTTAATTTTATTATAATTTCTTCAATAATAAAAAGCAATAATATTTATTGCTTTTTATAATAAATCACTATTTTTTCTTATATGTTTATGTTTTCATATTCTTTGTTTATTTTTTAAGAATGTTATTCAAAAATTTTTTTCAGAGTCCAATGTAATTACCAATTTCTAATTAATTATCTTGTAAAATTTTATTCATGTTTAAATTGATTCAATTTTTCTGCTAAATTATTACTATAATCAACTATTTCTTGTGATAGTGCATTAAGTGTATTTGTAATATTTAATTGCTGTTGAGTATATGAAGTTATTTCTTCTGTTGAAGCAGAAGTTTCTTCTACACCAGCTGACAAACTACTCATTGAGTTCAATATGATTTCTTTCTTATTAATCATATTGTTATTTAATGTTGATACTGTTTCTAATAATTCATTTAATGATGATACTCCATCAAAAATTACGTCAAATGAATTTTCTGTTTCCTTAACATTTGTACCCTGAGTATTAATCACATTATTAACATCAGCAACACTATTTACTGTATCATTAATTTTATCTTGCATAGTTGAAATAATGCTTTGAATGTTTGATGTAGCTTCTTGTGACTGTTCTGCTAATTTTCTTATTTCATCTGCAACAACTGCAAATCCTTTACCATTTTCTCCAACTCTTGCAGCTTCAATAGCAGCATTAAGTGCCAACAAATTAGTTTGTTCTGAAATATCAGTAATTAGTGTTACTATATTTTCTATTTCCTTTGAGCTCTTACTTACATTCTCAATGCTCTTATTTATTTCATCTGTTACTTTTACTGCTGTATTAGAACTTTCAACTAGATTATTAACTGTTTTTAATCCAAATTTAGTTTTTTCTTCTAAGACAGAACAAGAATCTTTCATATTTATTAATGAATTTGAAACTTCTTCAATTATAGTTGATAATTCATCTGTTTCTTTAACAACTGTATCTGTCTCTTTTGCTTGCTCATTTGAAACCGATGCTACTTCTTCCATAGTTAAAGCTATTTGATTAGCTGATGACTTAAATTCTCCAAAAGAAGTATTTAGCTTGTCATTTCTTTCAGCTAAAGAATTAAGAGTATTTTTAGTATCTTTAATAGCTACTGCAAAATCATCAATCATTTTGTTATAAGAATGTGATATGCTTTCTAGCTCATCAGATTTATTCTCAGACTCTTTTTTAACCTCTACCTTACTTGTTAAATCACCAGTTCCTGCTTTACTCATTGCATTCTTAATTAAAGAAAGCTTTTTAGTTATTCCATTTACTAAAAATAAAATTACACCTATACTTATAACAGTCATTATAACCATTATTGTTATTTGTACTCTTCTTGTTGCTTCTGTTACATCTTTATGTTCTGTTGTACTAATTAAACTTATCATTCTCCAATCAGTTCTTGGTACATCTGAACTCTTATAATAATATTTTAAATTGTCTAATGTGATTTCGCCTTCTGTTTCACCACTTTGACTTATGATATTTAATATATCCTCATTCTTGCTTTTTGAATATACTTGAGACATATCTTTACTATCTGATAATATGGTTCCATCTTTTGATAGTAGAATTGAATATCCTGTTTTACTGAATTTTCTTTCTGAAAAATAAACAGACATATCTTCGTAAGCAACATTCATTCCAAGTACTCCAACAACAGTATTACCATCTTTTATTTTTCTAAAAATGGATAATGTCATTTGATTTGTTAATGGATCAGTATATGGTCCAATCCAAATTGCATCTTCTTCACTTTCTAATGCCTTTTTATAATATTCATCGGGTATAACAGTAGTTAATCCTGATGCATTATAATCTACATCCGAAATAATTAAATTGGTATCTCCTGATTTAAATACTGTACTTGTAATTACTTTATTTGCTCCTTTTAATCCTGTTAAAATTCCCATACAGCTTGTATAATCTTTTGTTTTTAGCGAATTTTGGAATATGTTGGTCTTTTCCATAGTTGACATTCTATATTCTATACCCCAAAAATATTCATCTAAAGACTGTAATGCATTATTATACCCGTTGTTTAAGTCAGTCTTTATTACTGTCTTTCCATAATCACTTATGTTTTTAATTCCGATAAAACTTAGTGCAATCTGTCCTATAAGTATTACAGGTATTAAAACACACAACATTTTAAATTTCAAAGATTTTCCTAACTCAGGATTTAATATTTTTTCATTCTTATTCATAGTTAACCTCCCCCTTAATTATTCACAAAATTCTGAATAGACTAAGTTCAATAAAATATTGCTCTCCCACCTTTATATATTTTCACACTGGACATTACCACTTATCGATTATATTATAATTTCTCAGACAATAAAACTCAATAATATTTCTTAAAAAATATTATTGAATTCCAATTTTACATGTATAATTATGTTTTCACAATTTTTTAAAAAATTTTAATCTGTAATTACCACATCGAAACTTTTTCTTTTTTAAGTTTTTGTAGCACTATATTTTTAAATGTTCATTTAATAATATAAAACTGTACTAGTATAATCGCATTTTTATCTTCTTGAATAAAACTATCTATAGATATAACATGAACTTAAAGAAGTACTTAAGGGAGGTTTTATATATGAAAGATAAAATTAAAATAGTAACAATTGGTGGTGGATCAAGTTACACACCCGAATTGATAGAAGGTTTTATTAAAAGATATGATGAATTACCAGTAGGTGAAATATGGCTTGTTGATATTGAAGCTGGAAAAGAAAAATTAGAAATAGTAGGAGCTTTAGCTAAAAGAATGGTAAAAAAAGCTGGTGTACCTATAGATATTCATTTGACTTTAGATAGAAGAGAAGCATTAAAAGATGCTGATTTCGTTACAACTCAACTTAGAGTTGGTCTTTTAGATGCTAGAATCAAGGATGAAAGAATACCTTTAAGTCATGGTGTAATTGGTCAAGAAACAAATGGTGCAGGTGGAATGTTTAAAGCGTTTAGAACAATTCCAGTAATATTAGATATTGATAAAGATATGGCTGAATTATGTCCAAATGCTTGGCTTATTAATTTCACAAATCCTGCTGGAATAGTTACTGAAGCTCTTCTTAAATATGGGAAAAACAAGAAAGTCATTGGATTATGTAATGTTCCAATTGGTATGGAAAAAGCAGTAGCTAATCTTTTAGATGTAGACCATAGCCGTATTAATATGACATTTGCCGGATTAAATCATATGGTATTTGGAAAAGAAATTTACCTTGATGAAAAAAATGTTACCGAAGAAGTAATCAATTCAATTGCAGAAGGTAAAATGGGTTCAATAGTTAAAAATATTAAAGACTTTGAATGGAGCCCAGAATTTATTAAGGCTCTTGGAATGATGCCTTGCCCATATCACAAATATTATTTCCAAATAGAAGATATGCTTAAAGAAGAATTGGCTGAGTTCTCTAAAGGTGAAACTAGAGCAGAAGTTGTTCAACGCCTAGAAAAAGATTTATTCGAATTATATAAGGATGAAAACTTAGATATTAAACCACCTCAATTAGAAAAACGTGGTGGTGCATATTATTCTGATGCTGCATGTAGACTAATTAATTCTATTTATAACAACAAACGTGATATTCAACCAGTTAACACGCGAAATAATGGTGCTATTGAAGGAATTGATGATAATTCAGCAGTAGAAATTTCATGTATTATAACTAAAGATGGTCCAAAACCAATAGCTACTGGAAAACTTCCTGTTGCAGTAAATGGTCTTGTTCAAACAATAAAATCATTTGAAAAATTAGTTGTAGATGCAGCTGTTGAAGGAAATTATAATAAAGCACTTCTTGCATTAACAATTAATCCACTAATTTCATCAGAAAAAACTGCAAAAATATTGTTAGACGAACTATTAGAAGCCCATAAAGATTATTTACCACAATTTAATAAATAAACTTTACTTAATAATAGGAATTTAAATGTTTAAAGCATTTAAATTCCTATATTCTTATATAATTGCCAATCTTAAAATTTCTTCATAAATAATATTTAATGCTATTTTTAATTGATCAATATTTAACCTGGCACTACTTACCCTTATACTATTATCAAATTTATTTATATTATAATAAGCTTCTACATTTGATGATACAAATACATTTCTTTTCTTTAAATTCTCAATTAATTTATCACAATTAATATTTTCATTCAAAACTAATGTTGAATAATATCCAGAAACTCCTCCTATCACTTTAACAATATCTTCATCCCACTTAGAAGTTATTTTTCTAAATGTTCTTAAAAGGTCTTTTATATTTCCAGCAAGTATTGTTGTATGCTTTTCATATATATTGCTTTTTATATATGACTCAAATGTAGCTTGAGAAACTAATGAAGGCATATAATATGAATAGTAATATGAATAATCAATCCATTTTTCGTATGTATCAATTAAGCTATCAGGAATTACAGCAACCCCAATCCTTATATAAGGTATTGTTTTAGAATAGCTTTTTAAATATATACAGTTTTTTAACTCTGAATAATAATATATTGGTGAATAGTGAGACAAATTACATAAATCCGAAAAGTAATCATCTTCAACAATATATACATCATATTTTTCTGCAAGCTTAGCAATTGTTTTTCTAGTTTTTAGAGAATAATATGTTCCTAATGGATTATGATTTCTAGGTATTGTATAAAAAAATTTGATTTTTTCATTTTTAAATATTTCTTCTAATTCCTTTAAATCTATTCCATTTTCATCTCTTTTTATAGTTTTTACCTTTATATTATCGGCTTTTAAAAAATTTATATAGTATATATATGATGGCTCTTCAATAAGTATTGTATCATTACCATTAGGAAATGGCATTTTTGATAATAATGTTAGTACTTGCAAGACTCCTTGTGATATATATATATTTTTATTCTTACAATAAATATCGCTTTTAACTAATAAATCAGGAAGTATTTCTAATACTGATGGAACTCCTCTTGATCCTCCAGCTAAAGAAATATTACTATAGAGCTCTACTGCTGAATTTAAACAATGCTGAATATCTACTACTGGGATGTTACTAACTAATGGATTTCCAGTAGACAAATCATATATACCTGAACTTTCTTCACAAAAACGCATAAGATTATCTGCTACAAAAAAACCTCTTTGAGGTGAAGAATATACTATGTGTTCCTTGCATAATGTATCATAAGCTTTGATAACAGTTCCTTTACTACAATTATATTTTTCACACAATTTAGTAATAGACGGCAGTTTGTATCCTTGAAATATCTTATTAGAAACTATATATTTTTTAATATCTTCTGCTATTTGTTCATATATCTTCATATTAATTCCGCCTCCTCTAAATAAAGTATACTATATTTTGTAGTAGTTTAAACTTCTCTATAATTATATTCATTTACCAAATTTGAATATACTTGCATACTATCTTCTTTATAATTACTACTTTCTAATTAATTATCTTTAATAATATGTAAATTTTATAACTAAATAATAAAATGCACACATTTTCATAAAGTCTAATTATGATAATGTGTGCATTTTTATCTTATAAAAATTTATTATATTCACTTTTTTCGTTCAATTTATTTAATAGATGTTTTATTTCTTGATCTTTATTTTTATCCATAACAAGTATTACATCTCCGGCATCTACTATAACCAAATCCTTTACTCCAAAACCTATTATAAGATTTTTACCACCAAATATAGAGCAATTCTCACACTCGTCTACATATACATTTTGAGATACATTATTATTTCTATGACTATTTAACAATCTACTTAGTGCTCCAAAGCTACCCATATCATCCCATCCAAAATCACTTTTTATTACATAAGCTTTTCTAGTTTTCTGCATAACTCCAAAATCAATTGATATTCCATCTATCAGCTCATATTGTTCTTTTATTACTTTTTCTTCCTCTGGTTCGCCTAAATTTTTATATATCTCCATTAATGGTTTATGCAGTTTAGGAAGATACTTTTCTATTTCTCTTAATATAACATCTGCTCTAAATATAAAAATTCCAGAATTCCATAAATAGGTTCCTTTTAGAATAAAATCTTTTGCAACTTCTAAGTTTGGTTTTTCTGTAAATCTAGCTATTTTATAAGTTGGTATATTTCCATTAGTTCTCTCACCCATTTCTATATATCCATACCCCGTTTCAGGTCTGCTAGGTTCTATTCCCAATGTTACAATACACCTTCTCCTATTAGCAATTTCAATTCCTTGAGATAAGGTATTTGTATAATTATTCTCACCTTGAATATAGTGATCAGATGGTAAAACCACCATAACTGCATTAGCATCTTGTTTTAAGAGCTTTATTGCAGATAAGCCTATACAAGTAGCAGTCTCTTTATTAGCAGGTTCAGCAAAAATATTCTCTCCATTAACCATATCCGAAAGTTCTTCTCTTATTTTTTCTTTATAGTCTTTGTTTGTAACCACATAAATATTTTCTTTATCTATTATTGGGGTTATCCTCTCAACCGTATTAACTAAAAAACTTTTATCATTAATTAGTTTTAGAAATTGTTTCGGTTGATCAGCTCTTGATAGAGGGTATAACCTGCTACCTTTACCACCAGCTAAAATTAGCCCGTATATCACCTATTTTCAACTCCAAGTACTGATATCATTTTATTATATGTCTTAATATAAATAATTGTGTTTGTAAATTTTTAAGCAGGGAGGCCAACTCTTGTATTTGGTACTAATCGCTTACACCGGCATATAATGTTTGGTGAGGCACGAGCCTAACAGTATAGCCCATCTTCATCTACTGATGAAGATGTTTCCCTAAATATTTTCTTCTAATCCCCATAAAATAAGCAAATTCGTAAAAATTTATATTCCTATATTCTTGTATTCTTAAATTCTTAAATTCTTAAATTCTTAAATTCTTAAATTCTTAAATTCTTAAATTCTGGGCATTTTATCATTCTTCAAATATTTGTGCAAGTATGTTTTATACAATATATTTAAATAATTTCTATACATTATGAAAATTCTTGTGAAAAAAGTATTGTATAGGATGAATTTTATTTCATTCTATACAATACTTATTAAAAGTTTTCTTATTAAAATTTATACAGCATTCATTATTTCATACTGAGCCATATAAAGATTATAGTACTCTCCATGATTATTAATCAACTCATCATGTGTTCCTTGTTCAACTATTCTGCCATCATTTATAACCATTATTCTATCTGCATTCTTTATAGTAGATAATCTATGAGCAATTACAAATGATGTTCTTCCTTTTAATAGTCTATCTAAACCTTCTTGTAAAGCCTTTTCTGTTTTAGTATCTATACTTGAAGTTGCTTCATCTAAAATTAATATTTTAGGATCTGCTAAAAGAGCTCTTGCAAATGATATTAGCTGCCTTTGACCTACAGATAATCTACTGCCTCTTTCATTTACCTGAGTATTATATCCATCTTTTAAATTAATAATAAATTCATGAGCTCTTACTGCTTTTGAAGCATTAATAATCTCTTCTTCAGTTGCAGATAAGTTTCCGTATCTTATATTTTCTAGTATAGTTCCTGAAAATATAAATGTATCTTGAAGCATAACTCCCATTTGTTCTCTCAGAGAACTTAGGGTTACATTTCTTATGTTATTATTATCTATTATAACCTCACCTTTTGTTACATCATAAAATCTGCTCAATAAGTTTATTATAGTTGTTTTTCCTGCTCCTGTTGGACCAACTAAAGCAATGGTCTCTCCAGCATTTACTTTAAAAGATACATTTTTTAATATTTCTCTCTCTTCATCTTCATATTTAAACACTACATTTTTGAATTCAATATTTCCTTCTATAGATGGCATCTCATAAGCATTTGGCAAATTAGAAATACTTACCTCCTCATCTAGAGTTTCAAATATTCTTTCTAGGTATGCCATAGCCATTATTAATGTATTATAGAAATTTGATATATTTACTATAGGATTCCAGAACCTCCATATATATCCCACAAATGCTACTAATGTACCAATGGTTATAACCTCTCCAATAGCTTTTATACCAACTAAGTATACTAAAGATACAGTAAATACTGAAATATTATCTATTGCAGGCCATAGCATAAGTTGATATTTTACCGCTGTCATCCATGTACTTCTATTTTCTCCACTTACAACTTTAAATTTCTCTGCATTAACTCTTTCTCTTACAAAAGCTTGGGTTACCTTCATTCCACTAATACTTTCTTGAATATAAGCATTCAAATTTGATTGTTTATTACTATATCTTTGAGTTGTTATTCTTTGCACCTTTGCAAGAAGTGCTACTACTAATGCCAAAATGGGCATTCCGATCATACAAATTAATGTAAGTTTAGGGCTTATAAATACCATAAATCCTATTATTACAAAAATACTAAATAAATCAGTTAACAAATTGATCAATCCATTTGACAATAAATCGCTTAATGAGTTAACATAATTAACTACTCTAACGAGAATCTTACCATGTGGTCTGCTATCATAATATGAAAATGGAAGTTTTTGAAGATGATTAAATAAATCAGATCTAATATTTCTTACAACTGACTGCCCTACAAATGTCATTGTTTTTATCTTATACTTCATACATATTGAACTTATAACAATTGTAGTTACAAATATAATACATATTAAAACAAGTCCCCTCATATCTTTACTCGGAATATTTTCATCCATGGCTATTTTTACAAGATACGGCCCCATTAAGCTAGCTATACTTGATACTAGCATTACTATAAGAGTTATGACCATTTCCTTTTTATAAGGTTTAACATACGATAATAACCTTTTGCAATATTCTAAATTAAATTGAATATCTAATGATTCATCTACATCATATTTATTCTTAGCCATCTATATTACCTCCTCACGTCTACTAGTATCCTTTATATACTCACCATATTGTTCTTTGTATACTTCATAATAATGTCCATGTGCATTTATTAATTCCTCATGTGTACCGCTTTCAACTATTTCTCCATTATCTAAAACTAATATTAAATCTGAATTTTTTATTGATGAAATTCTATGCGCTATTATAAATGTTGTTTTATCTTTATATATTGTATTCAAATTTTTCTGAATTACAGCCTCAGTTTCAACATCTAGTGCTGAAGTTGTATCGTCAAGAATCAATATAGAAGGATCTTTTATTATTGATCTGGCAAGTGTTATTCTTTGTTTTTGACCACCAGATAATCCTACTCCTCTTTCACCAACTATAGTTCCATATGACTCTGAAAGCTTGTTTATAAAATTATCTGCATCAGACATCTCTGCTGCCCATGCAATCCTTGAATTTTCTACTTCTGGTATTCCATATCTTATATTATCTTCTATAGTATTTGAGAATAAAAATACATCTTGCATAGATATTGATATATTTTTTCTCAATGCATGTATGTCATATTCTTTTACATTTACTCCATCTATTAAAATTTCTCCAGATGTCACATCATAGAATCTTTCTATTAGATTTATTATTGTAGATTTTCCAGAACCAGTTTGTCCAAAAATAGCCACTCTTTGTCCAGGTTTAATATGAAAGTTAATGTTTTTAAGTACTGTCTCATATCCATATTCAAAGTTTACATTTCTAAATTCAATTTCACCATTAATTTTTTTAGGTTTAATTCCATCTACCGGATTCTTTATTTTTGTTTCTTCACTAAGAAGTATTCTTATTTTCCTAGATGCTGCTATAAATCTTTGAACATCATTTATTAGCCATCCTACCATATTCATGGGATTATTTATCGCCCAAATCAAGCCATTAAACATTACAAGTTCACCTATGGTTAATTTATCATTTATTATTAAAATTCCACCTACTAGAATCATAACAACAGTAAACATATTTGATAATCCATTTAATATTGGCATATATTTTTGAGTAACTTTTGCAAGATCCATATTGGAATCCATATAGCTCTTATTTCTCTCTTCAAATTTTGATATTTCGTATTTTTCTTTTGCAAATGCTTTAACTACTCTATTTCCACTTATATTTTCCTGAACTACTGTATTTAATTTAGAAAACTGTTCCCTTATATCATAAAATATAGGATTTGATTCAATCGTCATCTTATATGCACAATAAGCAACTATTGGTGTCAATAAAAACATGAAGATTGTAAATTTAGCATTTATAATAAACATACTACCTATTGCAAATATAAACACAGTTACATTTTCAAATATATTGTACATAACCCAAGCTACAAAATGCCTTATGGCATCCATATCACCAGTCATTCTTGCCATTATATCTCCAGTTCTTGTCTTATTATAATAATCTAAATCTAATTCCTGTAGTTTATTGTACATTTGCTGTCTTATTTCAAATATTACATTTTGAGATACACGCTCAAAAGTCATCTGGTAAGTATACCTTATTATTGCTTTTATCACTGTTACCAAAATCATTATTCCTAATATATAAATGAGCATATTTAATTTATTTTTCATTATTACTTCATCAACAAGTTTTCCACTTAAATACGGATTAATCATTGATATAAGTGAACTTATCAATACAGCTACGAATGCGAAATAAAATCTAATCTTATACTTATTTATATATCCAAATATCCACCTAATACTACCCATTAATAATTCCTCCTTATTGCGTTTAATTCATCATTTTTAACATGTTAATTATCTAATAAAAAACTTCAAATAAAAATGTACTTTTTTATTTATATGATGTATATTCTTATATAAAAGGGGAGGAAATTATTCTGTCTCTTATACACATCTG
>ENA-OXEC01000205-OXEC01000205.1-human-gut-metagenome-genome-assembly--contig:-NODE-205-length-37380-cov-13.3263_pt1 | contig 37380 bp, 35 predicted proteins | sample MGYA00249351_ERZ652235 | MGnify/ENA primary metagenome ERZ652235 (study PRJEB26925, sample SAMN05826906) | human gut metagenome | biome: ENVO:2100002; feature: ENVO:00000062; material: ENVO:00002003...
GCCAGCAGGCCGATGGCCAGGGTGTAGGCAAACAGGGCGGGCACATTGGCGGGGGCCAGATGGAAGGCCAGCCCCCGGCCCAGCCGGGGCAGCGGGGAGGCGTGGCGCGCGGCCAGGGCCTCCAGGCGGGCCCGGCGGCACCAGAAGCCGAAGGCGGCGGAGGCCTCCTGCCGCCGGGTGTCCGGGCCGCGGAGCACCTCGGCGGACAGCTCCGCCAGGAAGTCCACCGCCCTGGGGTCAAAGGGGAGCCAGGGGGCGGCGTCCACCTGCTCCGCCCCGGCCAGAAGCGTGACGTTATCCCTCATAGGTATCGCTGCACCCCCTCACCTCGGCCCGGGGCACCCGCCCCGTCACCTTGAAATATTTGCCCTTGCGCCCGCAGGGGCAGTCGTCCTCCCCCAGCAGCACGCCCAGATCCTCGGTCAGCAGGGAGTGGCCGGGATAGGAGCGGGGCAGCGGGGAGAGCACCTGGAGCACCCCCTCCTCCCCAGGCTCACAGGGGCGGTAGTCCCGCCCCCGCCGCACCACGATATCCGACCACAGGCTGGCGTGGAGGTGGCCCTGGGGGCACTCCATGTAAATGCAGCCGGTCTGCTCGGCCATGCCGTAGTAGTTGCTCACCCGCTCCACGCCGGTGGCCGCCGCCACCCGGGCCTTGAACTCCCCGGGGGACACCGCCTCGCCGGCCAGCTTCTTCCAGCCGCCGCCGTGAACCAGGATGCCGTTGGGGATGTCCAGCCTCTCCCCCCGCTCCTCCAGGGCGCGGACGACATGCTTCCAGATGATGAAGGTGAAGCCGAAGAGGAAGATGGTCTCCCCCTGGTGCTCCTCCAGGAAGGCCCGCACCCCGTCCAGATCCAGCTCCATGTGCTCGTCCAGGGCATAGCAGGGCCTGGTGCCGAAGATAGAAAAGCCCAGAATGCCCGCCCCCCGGGCGGAGAACATGGCGCGGTTGCGCAGAACCTGCCTGCTGTCCAGCACCAGGAAGGGCAGCCGCCGCTCCCCCAGGAAGTCGGACATGATCTGGCAGAGGGCCTGCTGCTGGCAGGCGGAGGTGGCCCCGTCCAGGAAAATCCTGGACACCCGCTGCCCGGTGGTGCCGGAGGAGGTAATGGTCTTGAACACCTCTCCATCCGGGATGCTCCGCAGCTCCAGTTCCTTGAACAGGGACACCGGCAGCATGGGGGTGCTCTCCACCGTACAGTCCATGTGGGCGGGGCAGCCCAGGGCGTCCAGCAGGCGGCCGTACTCCGGGCAGTGCTCCCGGTGAAACTGGGTCACCTTGGTGAGCAGTCCGGCGTAAAGCGCCCGCTTCTCCGTCCGGGCCGTGGAATAGGGCTTGTATTGCAGCAGCGTATTCAGCTCCACACCGGCTTCACTCCTTTCCTGTGAGAATATAGGGCTCCCCGTGGCCGGGGCAGATGCGCAGGCCGGGGGGCAGCCCCCGGAGAATGGGCTCCGTGACGGCGCGGTAGTCCGTCTCGCTCCCGCCGGGCAGGCGGAGGATGACCTCCTCCCCCGGAATCAGGTAATCCCCGGAGAAAAAGGTGTCCCCGTCCAGGAAAATCCCCGCGCTCCCCGGCGTGTGGCCAGGCAGAGCCACGGCGCGGAGCCGGTGTCCCCGCCATACGTACTCCCAGGCGTGCTCATAGGTCTCATCCGCCGGCCGGCAGACGAAGGGCGGATAGGACACCCCCGGCTTGCCCCGGAAGGCGAGATAGACCTCCATCCTCCGGGTCATGTTGAGCCGGGTGTCCCCCAGGCCGGCGCTGCACGCGGCGGTGGCCGCCACCCGCACCCCGGGCCAGCGGTTTCGCAGCGCCTCCAGCCCGGCCATGTGGTCGCAGTGCTCGTGGGTCAGGAGGATCCGCTCCGGCGTCCACCCCAGCGCCTCCAGCCGCTCCAGCGGCCCCCTGGGATCGTTGGGGTCGATGATCACCGCGCCCCCCGCCTCCCCCAGCAGATAGCAGTTGCTCTCCGCCAGCGGCTCCGTCCACCGCTCCAGACGCAGCACGGCTCAGAGCTCCACGCCGTACTTGGCCAGAATCTCCTTGCCCTTCTCATAGGAGGAGAAATCCAGCACGTCGGCGGTGCCGATGCTGATTTTGAAGGTCTCCTCCATGTCCCCCATCAGATCCATGTGGCCAAGGGAGTCCCACAGGGGGATGCCCCGGTACTTGAGGCCGGGCAGCTCCTCCGGCTTGACCCGGAAGGCGGTGAGGAACAGGCGGTCATACTTCTCCAGATTTGTCATAGCTCGTTTCCTTTCTATCCCGCGGCGTAAGCACCAAATGGGGCGGGCCGGAGGCCCGCCCCATGCCGCTTAATACTTGCAGTGGAAGCGCTTCTCGTACTCCGCCTTGAGCTCGTCGCGGAAGTCGGGGTGGGCAATTTCGATGAGGTTGCGGGCGCGCTGGCGTAGGGTCTGGCCCTTCAGCGCGGCCACGCCGTACTCGGTGACGATGTAGTCCACGTCGTTGCGGCTGGTGGTGACGGCGGCGCCCTCATCCAGCAGCGGCACGATCTTGGAGATTTTGCCCTTGACGGTGGAGGGCATGGCCATGATGGACACGCCGCCCTTGCTGGCGGAAGCGCCGCGGACGAAGTCCACCTGGCCGCCCACGCCGGAGATCTGCTTGGGGCCGATGCTCTCGGAGGCCACCTGGCCCATCAGATCCACCTGTACGCAGGAGTTGATGGACACCATGTTCTCGTTCTGGGCAATGACAAAGGGGTTGTTGACATAGTCCACAGGGCGCAGCTCCACGTCGGGGTTGTGATCCACGAAGTCGTAAAGGCGGCGGGTACCCATGAGGAACGCCACCTCAAACTTGCCGGGGTGGAGGGTCTTTTTGGCGTTGGTGATGACGCCGGCCTCGGCCAGCTCCACCACGCCGTCGGAGAACATCTCGGAGTGGATGCCCAGATCCTTCTTGTGCTTGAGGAAGAGGAGCACGGCGTCGGGGATGGCGCCGATGCCCAACTGGAGGGTGGCCCCGTCGGGCACCAGGGAGGCGCAGTGCTCTCCGATGGCCTTCTCAATGTCGCCGATCTTGGGGGGCTTGAGCTCAATGATGGGGGCCTCATGCTCCACGATGCAGTCCAGATCCTTGACGGACACCAGGCTGTAGGGGCCGGTCCAGGGCATCTGGGGGTTCACCTGGGCGATGACCAGCTTGGCCTGCTTGACGGCCTCCAGGGTGTAGTCCACCGACACGCCCAGGGAGCACATGCCGTTCTCATCGGGAGGCGTCACCATGACCATGGCCACGTCCACCGGCATAGTGGAGCTGAACTGGCGGGGCACCTCAAAGAAGAAGCTGGGGGTGAAGTCGCCCCGGCCCTCGGCGATGGCGTCCCGGCTGGTGCCGCCCACAAAGAAGGCGTTGTGGCGGAAGTTACCGGCATACTCGGGCTTGCAGTACTCGGCCTTGCCCATGGCCACCATGTGGACGATCTCCACGTCCCTGTAGGCCTTGGCGTTGGCCACCATCACATCCAGCAGATAGGACGGCTCGCCGCAGGCGTGGGCCACCACCACCCGGTTGCCCGACTGGATGTGGTTGACCGCGTCCTCCGCGCTCATCAGGTGCTGCTTGTAATATTCCTTCCAATTCATACGATACACACCCTCTATTCTTTGGATTTTAAGATTGGACTCAGCGTGCCAGATAGTCCCGGCCGATGCGGTCGGCCTCCAGGATGGCGTCGTAGACCTCCTGGGCGGTGATATCGGCGCGCAGGTTCTTGGTGGACTGAGTGGGCACCACGGCGGCCTCCGCCACCTTTTTCAGGGTCTCTGGCACGATCTCCTTCACCCCGAGCTGGGCCAGGGTCAGGGGCAGGCCGGTGTCCCGCAGGAACGCGAGCACCTGCTCCAGCTCCTCCTGGGGGGCCTTCTCCAGCACCAACTGAACCAGGGTGCCGAAGGCCACCTTCTCGCCGTGGTACATGCCGTGGGCCTGGGGCTCCTGGGCAAAGCCGTCGTTGACGGCGTGGGCGGCGGCCAGGCCGCCGTTCTCAAAGCCCAGGCCGCTGAGGTAGATTGTGGCCTCCACCACGTCCTCCAGCGCGGGGGTGACCTCGTGCCGCTCCACCGCGGCCAGGGCGTCCCGCCCCTTCTCCATCAGCAGGTCGTAGCAGAGACGGGCCATCATCAGCCCGGTGTTGGACACGTTGCCCCGGGCCATGGTGCGGGCGCCGCTGTTCTTGCAGGCCCGGGCCTCAAACCAGGTGGACAGCGCGTCGCCCAGGCCGGCGGCAAAGAGCCGCCTGGGGGCGTTGGCGATGATGCCGGTATCGACCAGAACCAGATCCGGGTTGCGGCGCATGAGCACGGCCTTGATAACCACCCCGGCGTCGTTGTAGAGCACGGCCACGCCGGAGCAGGGCGCGTCGTTGGAGGCCACGGTGGGGATAATGACGCAGGGCAGGCCCAGATTTTCGGCCACGGCCTTGGCGGTGTCCAGGGCCTTGCCGCCGCCCATGCCCACCACCACATCGCAGCCCTGGGCCCTGCACTCGTCCATCTTGGAAAAGACCTCGTCCTTGGTGGCCTCGCCGTGGAAGGTGGTGAATACCGCTTCCTTCTCCTGCTCGGCAAGGCTGGCCTCCACCTGGGCCCCGAAGCGCCCGCGGCTGTTGTCGGAGCAGATCACAAGGAACTTATCCCCCAGCTTTTTGGCGCTGCGGCCCAGATTGGCCAGCTCTCCCGCGCCCTGTGCGTAGCGGGCCGGGGCCTTGATTGCGTATGTCATTGCATTGTCTCCTTTTTGTTGTGCTACCGGAAGGCCAGCCGCAGCTCCAGATCCGCCGCCAGCACGCCCTCCACAAACACCTGCCCCCGGCAGGCGGCGATGGCCCGCTCCGCCTTCTCCTCCAGGAGGGACACGTGGATTTCCAGCGTATCCCCCGGCAGAATCTTCCGCCGGAAGGTGGCCTCCCGCACCCCCATGAACAGGGGGAGCGTTCCGGCGTAGCGCTCCGTGGTCATCATCAGGATGTCCGCCGCCTGGGCGGCGGCCTCGATGGTGTAGACGCCGGGGAGCACCGGCGTTCCGGGGAAGTGGCCCGCGAAGCAGGGCAGCTCCGGCCGGGCGCGGAAGGAGGCCACCGCCTCCTCCCCGGGCACCAGGCGGCTCACTGTGTCGATGAACAGCATGGGCTCCCGGTGGGGCAGGATATCCAGCACCTCCTCGTGGGTCAGGCTCCGCGCCTGCTGCCCCTTCAGGGCCTCGGCCAGCTTCTCCTTCGCCGGCAGCAGCTCCTCCCACCCGCTGAGGTAGATCAGCCGCCCGGCGGGCACTGCCAGATCGCTGACGTTGGCACAGCGGGAGGGGCAGCCGCACACCACCAGCACCGCCGGGTACTTCACCCCAGCCTGGGCGGTGACGAACTCCGCCTCCGGGAAAAAGCCGCCGATGCGCTTGACCAAGGCCACCCGGTCATACCGGGGATTACAGCCGCCGCAGTAGCGGACGCCGATCTGCCGTCTATCCGCCATGGCGCATCTTCAGGATGGAGCGGGCCTCGTCCAGCAGCTCCGGGCTGATATCCTGCACCAGCACCGCCCGCTTGATGTGCGGGAGGTGCTCGGTCAGCGCGGTCTGGATCAGCTCCTCGGTGGTCAGGTCGGCCGCCGGACAGCCGGCGCACTTGCCCTTGAGCTTGAAGCGGACGACGCCGTCCTCCACCTCGATAATCTCCATCTCACCGCCGTGGGTGCGCAGGAGCGGGCGCACGTGCTCGTCCAGCACGGCCTCGATGTCCTCATACATGGCGGATGCCTCCTTTTAGAAAGCCGGAGGGCGGCGGATTGCCGCCGCCCTCCGGTCGAATACAGATGCGATTCGAATATGGTTTTTGCTTACTCCTTGATGTGGGCGATGGCCTTGGCCAGCTCTTTCTTGTGGGCCAGGTTGCCCTGACGGGAGATCATGATGCGCTGGGCCTGGGGAGAGCCGGCGCCGTGCATGGACTCGGTGCGGTAGCCGACGGCGGCGGTGCCCAGGGACAGGTTCTCAATGAGGCGCAGAATGCGCAGGCGGTTCTCGGTGGAGACGGTGGACACGCCCTTGAGGTACTTGTCGATGACGGGCCCCAGCTTCTCGTCGCGGAAGTCGGCCTCGCCGGGGGCGGTGACCATCAGGCCGCCGGCGATGTCCTCGGCCAGACGGACGATCTCATAGGGGAAGCGGGTCACGTTCTGCTTGCAGACGTTGGCCAGCAGCAGGTCGATCATGTAGTTGCCGCTCTCGGTGGGGGCGCCCTCGGCGGAGCAGGCGATGCCGCAGCAGTACAGGGTCTCGTTCAGGTGGGTCATCTCGATGAGCTTATCCTTGATGTGGCTGGCCTTGTTGGCGCCGTTGTAGTCGGCGGCCACGGCGGCGGCGCCGATGAGCACGTCGCCCACGCCCACCTTACAGCCGCCGTAGCTCTGGCGGTGATAGCCGGCGAACCGCTCCACCAGCATGCCGGCGTACTCCGTCTCGCCGTTCATGAAGATGCGGTCGTTGGGCACGAACACGTGGTCGAACACGGTCAGGGCCTCCACGCCGCCGAACTCGCTGTTGCCCACGTCCATCTCGCTGCCCTCCAGCTTGCGGGTGTCGCAGCTCTGGCGGCCGATGATCATGAACAGGCCCTTGGTGTCCAGGGGAACGGCGAAGGAGATGGCGTAGTCCTTGTCGTCGGGGCCCATGGACTGGGTGGGCATCACGATGACCTCGTGGCTGTTGATGATGCCGGTCTGGTGGGCCTTGGCGCCGCAGACCACCACGCCGTCGGGCCGGCGCTCCACCACATGCAGGAACATGTCGGGGTCGTCCTGGGCGTGGGGGGCCTTGGAGCGGTCGCCCTTGACGTCGGTCATGGCGCCGTCCACGGTCAGGTCGTTCTCCTGGCAGTAGAGCATGAACTTCTTGAAGTTCTCATGATAGCTGGTGCCGTACTTCTTGTCGATCTCATAGGTGGTGGAGTACTCGGCGTTGAAGGCGTCCATGCCCACGCAGCGCTGGAAGCAGGCGGCGGTCTTCTGGCCCAGCAGGCGCTGCATCTTCACCTTGTTGCGCAGATCTTCGGTGGAGCGGTGGATATGGGTGAAGCGGTTGATGCGCTCGCCGGTCTCGGGGGAGATGGCGGTCATCAGCTCCTGATACTCGGGCATCTGGGCCAGGTCATAGGTCATACGCACGCTGTTCAGGGAGGGCCGCAGGATCGGATTGTCGACCGGATTCTCCACCTTCTTGCCGAACATGTAGATTTCCATGGGGATCTTGCGGATGCTTTCGATGTACTGTTCGCCTGTCATGAGTGCCATAATAGAGGACTTCCTTTCTCAATCAGATTCAATCAATCTATGTTTTTGAATACTCAGAACTCAATGGAACTACTGGTTCGCCTTGTCGTCGGCGGCACCGACGGCCACCTGCTCGGAGGCCTTCTTTTTGCCCTCAAAAAGCATAAAGAACAGAATCAGACCCACTGCGAGTCCCCAGGCGGCACCCTGGATGGCCAGCACCGCGCCCATGACGCCGCAGATACCCCGCTCGATGTCGGTGCGGCACATGTTCATGGCCAGTTGGGTGCAGATGAAGCCCTGCACGATCAGGGTCAGGGACAGGGCTACAGGCAGCACGGGCTGTAGCAGGGAGGAGATGGGGATCAGGGCCACGCAGATAAAGGTACACCAGCGGAAGGTACCGGCACCGGAGTAGATGGACTCCATGGCCTTGGGGCCCTCCTTGTACCGCTGGGACACAGCGGCAGTAACGGCCGCCCACAGGGGACCGCAGGTCTGGGTGTAGGGGCAGCACAGCGCCATGGCCACGTTCCGGATGCCGCTGATGACGTTGGAGCGGTTGGCGTTGAAGTCAATCTTCTCATCCTGGCGGACCTCATCGGCGGAGCGGAGCAGCTCCTCCGAGGTGACGAAGTCGCCAAAGGCAATGATATACACCACGATAGCGGTGGGGATGGCGGCAATCCAGGTCGCCGCGCTGGGCCAGCCGATGGCAAAGGGAGACAATTGATTCCAAATGTTTGCAAATTCCGGAATTTTAACCAAAGGCCACCACTGAACATTGGGAACGGCCAACTCACCCACAATGGGTCCGAGGACAACCCCGATAATAATGGCAGGGAGCATACCGAACTTTCCGATCATATCAATCGCTCTATACTTTTTGCGCAGGTTAGCCCAGATGGGGCTAAATAGGCAGAAGTAGGCCACCAGCACACCCACGGTAATAGAGATAGGGTACGTCCAGAAACGACCGGTTTCTCCCATCTCGCCGATGATGGCCGCCAAGCCGCCGCCCATCAGTACGCCGGCCTTTACGGAGTTTGGCACCAAGTGCACCATCTTGCCACCGATGCCGGTGATGCCGAACACCAGGAAGATAAGGCCCAGGATCAACTGCATAGCGATCAGCGCCTGTGTCCGCTCCGGCCCCATCTCATAACCGCCCTCCAGAAACGCGGTGATGATGGGAATAGCCGGGGTGATCCAGCCTGGTACCACGGGGTCTCCCAAGAGGACGTGCAGATTATAGAAGAAGCCGTTGATGATAACCATAGACAGAGCCACACCGTACTCCACACCCAAAACGCTTTGCAGCACGGGGATAGCGCCCAGGCAGGTCGCACACATGAACACGGCCTGCACCATCTCGGGAACCGACCATTTGTAGTGGACAAAGGGGAGGCGGATCTTGAAAATACCAGCCTTCCAGCAGGGCTGTTCTTCACCGTATTTACGGTAACGGCTGACAAATTGTTCGTTTGCCATTTACGTTCCCTCTTTCTCATCCCAAACAGGAGTTTTGTCAGTCTCGCTGCGACAGTTGGCCAACTGTTCGTGACACTCCTTCTCTTATGCATTTCACATGCCAACTTCGAAAAAAGGGCCCAATCAACTGCCGCGCAGTTGATTGGGCTTTTCCCCCGAGAAATCCCTCTCCCTGTTTGCTGCATTTCTGCATCAAGAGATCATCGGTTAATTTAAACTTATCTAACTGAAACCAATTGACCTGCCGCAATTCTGTAGGCTGGTGCATTTTTACAGCGCCCGTTTCATTTTTGCAGCAGCTCCTCAAACTTGCGGCGTTTGCGGACAAAGGTGGCGCTGTCCATCCCCAGGCTGGCCGCCGCGGCCCGCACCGTTCCGTACTTCTCATAGGCGCGGCAGATATACTCATACTCGAACCGCGCCACCTCCAGCTTCAGGTTCACACGCCCAGTCTCGTCCCCCCCATGGCTCTCCCCCTCAAACCGGCAGGCAATGGGCAGCTCGGAGGGCTGGATCTCGTCCCCGGCGCTGAGGATCACCGCCTGCTCCACTACGTTTTTCAGCTCCCGCACGTTGCCGGGCCAGACGTAGCTGTATAGAATCTCCATGGCTGCGTCGGCAAACCGCTTCTGATAGCGGTACTTCTTGTTCATGTCCTTGAGAAAGCTCTCCACCAGCGGGCGAATGTCCCGCTTGCGCTCCCGCAGGGGCGGGATCTCGATGGGCACCACATTGAGCCGGTAGTACAGATCCTCCCGGAAGGTCTTTTCATGCACCATGTCCAGCAGGTTCCGGTTGGTGGCGGCGATGATGCGCACATCCACCGAGATGGAGCGTACGCCTCCAACTCTTCTTACCTGCATCTCCTGCAGGACGCGGAGGAGATGTACCTGCATCTCAAGGGGCAGGTCGCCCACCTCGTCCAGAAAGACGGTACCCTTGTCGGCGCTCTCAAACACGCCCATCTTTCCCTCTTTGCTGGCCCCGGTGAAGGCCCCCTTCTCATAGCCGAACAGCTCGCTCTCGATCAGGCTGGCCGGGATGGCGCCGCAGTTGATGCCGATGAAGCTCTGCCGGGCGCGGGCGGAGTTTTCGTAGATGTACCGCGCGAACTGCTCCTTGCCCACGCCGGTCTCCCCCAGCAGCAGGATCGTCGTGTCCAGGGCGGCCACCTTCTGGGCCCGGGCCAGCACCTCCAGCGTGCGGGGATCGGCCGCCACCATGCGGGAGACAAACCTCTGGTTGCGCTGCAGGAACTCCATCTCGGAGCGGCGGCGCTCCTCGCTCTCCTGATACTTCCGCTGCAGGCCGTAGATCTCCGTCATATCCCGGACCACCGTGATGATCATGGTGATCTCCCCGCTGCTGTCAAAGTGGGGGGTGCTGGTGATGAGCGCCTGCTTGCCGGTGCGGAAGGTCTGCTCCAGCGTCACGGGCTTTCGGGTCTTGAGCACCCCCAGGGAGCCGGAGCGGTCAATCATGCCGGTAGCGACAATCTCCTGCATGCTTTTGCCCAGCACGTCCTCCCGCCGCAGGCCGGAGACCTCCTCATAGGCGCGGTTGATCAGGATCGTGTTGGCCTGTCCGTCCGTAATGTAAAGTCCGTCATAGATGCTGTTCAGGATCGTAAAGAGCTGTCGGTTGAGCTCCCGCTCGCTTCCCCGCAGCAGCGTGGCGTTTTCAGCAATGAAAATACGCTCGGACTCCTGCATCCGTCTCCTCCCCTTCTTGCGTTCCGTCAGCTCTTGGGTACTTCCCCCTCCAGTATTACAATGGGCATGCCGCACTTCCCGGTAATAAACGTATCGAAGCGGTCCAGCTCCGCCGCATCCCGAAACGCCGAGACGGGGATGATATACGCCCCCTGCCCGAAATAGAGGAACCGCCAGTCCTTCAGAGCGGCCAAATGGCTGACCTCCCGGTAGCGAACCGACGTGGCTTCCTTCCCCACTGTGGTACGGATATGGTCGTCCTGGAACAAAAACTCCACACGGGCGGGATATTCGCCCCGTTTTTCCGCATCACGGATCGCTTTCCGGCACGTCTTGGCTTGAGCGCGCCGCGCGCCCAGGGGGATCACCGCGAACTGCAGAACAATAAACGCAATACCCAAAATGCGTATGGGCAGGACCGTATGATTCCAGTTAAATACCAGCAGAACGGCGATCACCAAAGCCACGCTGATCAGGGCGGGATAGGCCATCACCTCCATCCTGTGCTTCTGGAACAGCTTCCAGGTGGCCTTTGCCATGGCCTGATACGCCTGCCTGTCATACGTGCTCTCGATCCGGAAGTCGCTCTCGGGATTCATGCTCCATTCTCCTTCCAATCTGTGTTGCGTGCATGCCCAGTTTACCACTCCAAACTTGGAATTGCAAGAAAATACCTCTGCCGGCGGATGGCTGGCATTATCAGGGACATCGGGAGAGCCGGCCACCGGACTGTGAACGTGGTACAAGCTTTGCGCCTAGCCTAACGTTTGCTACGCTATTTCAAACTATTACGAGCTTATTGTTAGTGCCTGCATCGTCCCTAATGCCCGAAAACTGCACATGAAAATCCTGCCTCTGGAGCACATCCGGGACGACTTGGAGGCTGCTAGGGTGTGGGTACTCCTGCACATGTTCTATTTGGATTTGGACAACGCTCTGCGAAAAGGTGAACTGGCGGCCCTGCGGTTGGACATGTGGACATCCAAGGCCGGACAATTCCGGTGCGCAGGCAATACGTCCGTAACCCTGACTGCTCCCTGGAGCTGACCCACTCCAAAACGGAGAACTCCGTCGGGCAGGTGTCCATCCCACAGGCTGCCGTGGAACTGCTCATCCAGGAGCACGAAAAGCACCCGGACAGAATGGTAAACCTCTATAAGTAAATTTTAAAAATACGGGCCTAGAGCACCTCATGTTCCACGACCTCAGGCCCACCTTTGCTACAACAGCCCTGCAAAATGACGTGGATGTCAAAACGGTTTTTCCATGCTGGGACACTACGACGCCGGGTTTACCCTGCGCACCCGCACCTATACCACGCGGTAAAAACAGGGTGAAGTGGCCCATACCGCTATCTTTAGCCTGCATCTTGCGCTCGGCCGCCCGTAAACGGGCATATTATCTTCTATTTGAAACTTTCTTGTCACTATCACTGCTTTTTGCTAAAGCATACGGGGGAAGCCCACCAGTATAGCTGGTGGTTCTTTCTCCCCCAAAAATAAAGCCGCCCTTTTCAAGCGAAAAGAGCGGTTTTTGTGGAATGTGTAGACAAAAAAGATGCGGGTGCAAAGTAGGGGCATATGAGTTTGCGCTGTGTTAATAGTGGGGAGAATCCCGCTATTTACACATTTTATATCTCGATTTTGTCTGATTTTAGTAGTGTCGAGGCATCTTCCATCTGATACAAATTTCTAGTTCACATCTTCAGATTCAAGCTTTCCACTGATTTGGCCTTGATCGTAATAAGCACATCCTTCCCATCGTTTCCAAATCTGATTGTTTTCTCCACAGAAAAACTGTTTCTCACCTATACAGGACCAAAATAGCTTCAACTCCGTTTCAGAAAGGAAACGTTCTAGATACTCTTTCCTAATTAGCAACCCACCGCTTATTCCGCATAAGGATCCATCAAAACAAACAAGCACCCCTTCTGAATCAAAATAATATCCATCGTATTCCTTTTGCTCCAGATGGAGATAATCAATAATCTCTCGACAGGGAACATCAAAAGCAGTGGTATCTTGCTGTGATGCATCGTATTCTTCTTCCCATAGTAGATGTGAATAGGCTGGTATAATTTTTACGCAAACCGCATCGGAATAAACCAATTGTTCGGTTTCTCGTTCGGTAACTTCAAATTCAATATCTCCGTTTTCCCTTTGAACAAACACTGGCATCTCTACAGGTTTTCTTAGAAGTGTCTTTTCTCCAATTTTGATTTCCATCTCAAATTGACCTGGCTGAAAAATACTATGATACCCAGGTGACCACGAATATTCTCTATTGAACAACTGGTAGACCCTGAGTCCTTGGGGAAAATCGTTACTAAAGAGTCCCGGTGTATAATTCCGCTTGAGTAACTCTAAATTTTCTGAATCAACTAGGTATCCCTGCGCCATCAACCAAATTATTTGTTTACCACTTGGGACATACAAACCGGGGTCTTCAAATTCTTGAGTCGTAAGTTCATCGTAAAAATTTAGGCTAACCCATTGAGTGCCATCTTTATCCACTAATATTAACTTATCCGGAAGATTTTTGAAAAATGTAGTCGGTTCCACTGTCCATTTTTGGATGTTTTCTTCAGATGGAAAAGGACTCGTTTGTAAAAATATCCTTTCATTTAATGGAGGAAATTGGATTGATGGAATGAAATCCGGTTTTAGGAAATTAATATTGAGGGTAGGATCGAAGTCACGGACGTACGGTTCCCAAGTTCCTTCATAAGGATAGGAAACACCATCCCAATCTTTTAGCATATGAGTATCAGATACCCTTGCCAAAATGTTATATAACGCAATCCATTGATATTTCTTCCCTATGCGCTCGATTTTTTTGTTTTCATGTCTACTATAATTACGCTGAATTCTAAATCGCTCATAATCACTAAATAGTTGATCTGAGTATCCAAGGGTGTCACGTATATACTGCATTGCATAATGGTATAGATTGGCCACATCTACTGCTTCAAAATTTTCCAAGGCCGCTTGGAAGACATATCTACCAAAGTCTCCGTACATGCCCGGACAGCCGGGGTGGTTTATTCTCATCGAAAAAACAACAGAGTTAAAGCCGCTACAAACTTCTTTCTCATTATAGTACTCTTGTTCTTCGACATGAAGAATTTCCTCCGATCGATACGGCGGTCTGATTTTTGCGATATTAAGAAAGACGCAGTCATCTGGCACCTCATATATCCACCGCTCCAAAATCAATCTGGCATAATCCCTCAACAGGATATCTGGATATACAGTGTCTTGGTTAAAGATAGTACTATAGACATACTCAGCTAACTCGCGATATGTATTGATGGCAGACTCGCTGCGTTTTACACACGCTCCAAATACGATTCCGTATAATCTTTGGAGTACATATGGGTCATTAACTTTTTCAAAGCGATACAGTAATGACTTACAGAGAGAGAAATTTCTCTTTAACAACTCAATAGCAGCTTTAGATGCTTTATCACGTAGAAGACGATTTGAGGATGTCAGAAGCCACGAAAACAAAATCAACAGTAGCTCTGTGTTGGTTTCTGATAATCCGTTCAGCAACTTACCTTCATCGAAATACGTAACAATTTGAAAGAGCCTTTCTTCTTCGTGTGCTAAACCATTTATATAAATGGTCCACAAATAATCCCGCTGTGCAAGCGACTTATTTTTCAGGATGTCATGCAAAAAGAATGCATTTAGTGGATGATTTTCTTTTGTGCTGTTCTCAATCAATACTCGCAAAACGCTTTCTCTGGAAACAGTATGTTCATTAACAAATGAGATAAAAGCGGTGCGATCAATAGCAGATGCTTTCCTCCACAAAAATGATTTGATGTAGCGGTCAGAAAGGTCATTTTGCTCCACGTTGTCCGTGACAACCGAGAAAATGTCTGCAAAACAATCTTCATGATAGCATTCGGCATATAGGCTACAAAGTACAATGAAAATATCAATATTCGCATAACGCTTTATCTGGCCTTGTTCAATTTGCAATAAACTGTTCTGGACATATGGCAGAAGTTCAGATTTATTGCGATATCGTTTAAATATCGCCTTCGCACATACAAAATCCTCCAGGAGATTATAGCTCAAGTAGTAGAACTCATCACCATCTCTGGCGATATTATTAAGGAACCCCACTCTGCATAATGCGGCAACATAAGGAATTTTGTGCGAAGAAAGTCCATAAGTCTCCCAAAAGCAAAGATTGAATAGTTCATTCCTCGTGACATTCCAGTTTGCCTTCTCAAGGCGTATTTCTGCTAGTTCCTCAACCATATTCTGGAGGATAGACATGCAATCAGTAATTCCAGTTGCTCGCTGAGCTTCTGCATCTGCTCTCTGGATAAGCTGGTCAAACAGGGTAAACATATCAAAATTCTCGCCAGTGTAATATTGGCAAAATAACTTAAGAAATAATGGATTTGTCATTTCTGCCTGGAAAAAATACGATGGCAAAAAGGGGATGCCGTAATGGTTAAGAAACGCCAGTGTAGCTTCGACCGACTCCTCTCTAAATCCACTATGGACGATACTGGCAACCTTATTTGTTTCAATTCCCTCATTAACTATCTCGTTAAAAACCATCCGTTCATAACCAGAACGAGTTGAAACCACAAGTTTTATATGTTCAAATTCACGAATCTGTGAAATGAGTAATGGTAATCCGATTTTCCAAATTTCACGATAGGCGGTTTCATTAATTGCATCAATAAGGATATAGGTATTACAGTTTTCAAGTTCACCCAACATTTCAAGCTTATGTAGCAATATCTGAAAATTAAAATCAGCATCCAATTGCTGCATGATTTGGGTCGTAACGGTCTCTTTGCTCAAAAAGCCATTACCTAACAGTAATATGGCGTATTGCCCATCTTTATTAAGCTGTTTGGCAGCCGTGGCTAAGAGCTGGGATTTTCCTACACCTGCTTCTCCTCTAACAATAAGTGCTTTTTCTTGGAGCAAATTAAAACCCATTATATTTACATTAAAATTATCGAGGATCTCTATTAACCACTGTAAATCTCGAATTTCCTTTAGTAGACGGTTCCGCAGCGTGTTAGCATCAGTTTCTTCTTTAGACTCATAGAGCTTTCTCTTTTCTTCTAATAAATTGCGAATCAAAGCAAAATCAGCAGCACACTGCTCATGAATCATTTCGGGCCACGACAGGCAACCAGAGATTGTTGCCCGGGAAACATCTCTAAGCGATGACACGGCGTTAATAATTCTCCGTATGGATTCTCTACAATCAGAATAGTTATATTGTGAATTTTTGAGTTGTTCAAGGACTTTATTTTTCGCTGCGTTTATTTGTGTAACGGCACAATTGTTGCAAAGGAATAGATTCAGCGACTTTTCTGTGTGTGTGCTAATATTAAAAGTGCCATCATACCTTCGTCCTAGCGCATCTAAACTCAATTGTAATTTTTCATCAAACCATTTCGGAGTCAAGTTGCGGTAATCGAAATAATACCAAGATACCGTATCATTACTCAAAACTTGTTCAAGTATAGCTTGATTGGTAATTGGAACTAGAGAAATATTATTGGAAGTCAGCAAATCATAAATGTCCTGATATGCTTTACTAGATAATGTTAGATCTCTGTTGCAATATAAGTAAATAATATCCATCTTACCTGCATAATATCGAATCGCTTTTTCAGCAGAATGACGGATTTGTGAATAATCAACGGTGGTAAAGTACTTGGCTTGAAAACTGATCCATTTTCCAGAATTCTTATGAAAAACAGGTTCAATTTCAATGCCAGGATTGTTTGGGTTTGATTGAAAGATTGCTCTGCCTCCGAAGAAAATAGCATTGAACAAAAATCGACACATATTTTCAAATGCGTCTTGTGTATTGGGATTACATGATTCAAATTGGTTCCACGATATAGTCAAAGACCTTTCCTGAGCAGGCATTTTCCTTCCTCCGAACAAGATAAAATTTAATGTGGTCATTGCTTTTCAATCAATTTGGCTACTGTCCAAATTTAAAATGCCACTTTATATTTTTGATACATGTGATAATCCCACTGATTTTCTCTATTGTACTGACTGAATCAGTACCAAACGTTCCTTCGGATCGAGCCACAACCGGAAATCCGCCGCAATTTCCGGATAAGCACTCACACCCCCGCCTTTACCCTGTTTGACGTGGAGCCCGACAGCATGAGTCCTTCGAATCCATAAAGTCGGCGTAATGGTCAGCGAGGTGATGTGCCCTTGATGAATCAGTTCCGCACAGGCCCGGTCATCGAACTCCGCATTCTGCTCCAGCTCCCACTGGCGGAGAAGCTCTAATGTGTTCCGGCTACGCATCCAGCTTTGGATTGCATAGCCCGGTGACTCATCGGAATACTGCTTCACCATTTCTGTCAGTGAGACCCTATCATCATGGGCCAACGTTCTCATATATAGGCTGATGGTCTCATGATAGTCCCTGATTTTTTGTGTGGTCCGCAGCTTTTCCTCATTCAGTGTATCATAGAATCTCTCTTTTGCGGCGTCGGCCGCTTCCACATCGACCAAACCTCTGGTCAGAAGGGCATCAATGGCAGACTCATATTGAAATGCCAAGCGTATATAGCGTTCATGAAGTTCATTCTCGTTCATTGCCCATTCTCCTTTTTTACAAGTATAACAAGGGAAACGGGTTCTGTATAGTCTCATTCGGCCATAAATGAAGGAGATTGGTATCTGACTGCCTTCCGTGGATGTCCGCCTTTCTCATAGTCTACATTGCAGCGCCGAGCTTTCTCAAACTGAGTGTCCATGTATACCTTAACACCAACTAGAGGGATATATTTTTTGTTCGCCAGAAGTTTATCCACGGCCGCTCTCGTCCACTTCGCTTTTCCGGTCGGAGAGGCCACCCCTTTTTTGAACAGCAGATCCACAGTCTTGCCCAGGCTGGCTCCGGCGAGATAAGCGTCAAAGATGCCACGGACAATATTCGCCTTTTCTTCATGCACCACGATTTCCCCGCCAATCAAAACATAGCCATATGGAAGTTTCATAGTTACCTCACTTTCTAAAAATATCAATAAAAGCAGGTTTTCGTGAGCGTTAATCTCATCCAAACCTGCTTGCCGATTCCTCGATATGTAATTATGCCCAATAACCCGGATGATTTTTGTTCATTTTCTACAATAAACAACAAAACCTGCGTATAACTATTGTTATACGCAGGTTTTGTCTATTTTGGATTGTGTGGACAAAAAAGATGCATCGTCAGATCTACATCTAGGACTCAGCCAAAAATTCAGCGGAGCAACGATGGGAATTTTTAATTATTCAGATATGATATAATTGCTTAGCTGTTCAACAACCGGCTCTTGAACTTTAAATTGTTTCGCAATCTCTGCCTGGGTAAGTCTTCCTTCCATCAAACAGTCGACAATGATCAGTGCCTTCCTAAGGGAGAAATTCATTGCAAATTTAGGATGATCCAATAAATCTGCAATTGCTGTCGATGTCAGGGAAAAACTTTGCCGCCGCTTTTGCTTGGTAACATCTCTTGATTCGGCTTTGACTGTTTGCTGCAATGTCAGCAAGTTCTCTTGAATACACATTTGCTTGGGTAGAACTTCCTGAATGGTCTGCTGGCTTGGTATAACCGGGCAGTCGGATTGGCAATCCGATGCAGAAAGCTCCATTCGTTGAAATGTTTTTGTGTAGAGTACCTGCCCGAGCATGGTTTGCCATTTTTCTATAATAACGTCCCCGTTTTTGCCATTGGGTACATGTTTAGAATCCACAAGTTTCATTTTGCCGATAGGCGTCAGCGTCCATGGAATTTTCTGCACGCCGGCTTTTGCAGAATTCTCTCCGGCTATTTCTTTTTTGTTGTTAGCTAAAAGAAGCTCCGCCATTCGAATGAGGCAATCATAATCCTGCACGATTTGCCATTCTATTGGAATCCAGCTTGTTCCGGACAGCATCCCCAGCAGTCCTCCTGTCATAGAGGCGATGGTATCGGTGTCCGCACCATAGGAGAACGCTGGGATCTTAATACCCAAAGAAGGATTGTTCGCATATCTAGACGACAGGTAAATGGCAGCCAGAGCGGCAACATCCCCGGCACCGTTCACCTTTGTAAAGCACTCCAACTCGGTCAACACTTTTCTATCATCAAGGATCAAGCCTTTTTTCAAGGAATCCTGTATATATTTAAGGCGGTTTGCCATGCGTTCCCGTGTAAAGGACCATTCTGCAGAAAAATCGTAGCTGCAAAACTGCCGAGCCGTGTTGATCCAGTCTCCGAAAACACAGGGATCAAGGGGGGCTCCCCATTCATTTTGTCCGCCAAGTACAGTTTCTACGAGTTCTCCGTATTCTAAAACACAATCCTTTTTCAAAAGGTAATCTAGGGCATAGGCATAGCAAGCAGCGCCTAAAAACGCACGGGGATGGCCATGCGTAATTCGGGTATCTTTAGCAACTTCCAGCATCAATTCTTTAATATCAGACTTTTCTGCCGATGCAATGACGTGAGGCAGGATTCGCATCGCCGCCCCGTTTCCACCCGCATTGAAATAATCCCGCGCATAGTCAGACTGCCAGGGCCGGTATCCCCTTTTTAGGGTTTTGGCAGCTTTCAGTAACGCTCCGCCGCCGCCGCGCTCATATCGAAGCCAAAACGGGAGCTCCTTCTCCGCCAAAAATCGCTCCCAGTCGCCTGTGATGATGCTTCGAGCTACGGATAAAGTGAGCTGCGTGTCATCGCTGTACTCACCGGGCAGAATTTTTTCGTCGTGCCAGCGCGGATTGTTGGAGCTTCGTGTCCATTCCACAAAGTGGTCTGTAACCTCTATACGCTTTTTCCTATTTTTAGCACGAGGCTCGTTGGGCCATCCCAAGGCGTCGCCGATCGCGGTACCCAGCATAGCTCCTTTACATTTTTCTATTCGGCTTGGTATCGGCATAACGAACCCTCCTCCGGCCAAACGCATGGAATTTCTTCCGGTCGGCGGCCGCTTTTAATCAGCGGACTCCAATTGGGAGTCAGCACATCCGGGGCAATATAAAGAGGAATGTGGGTCATATCGCACATCTTCAGCATTGCGTAAACACGCTTTGCGACATCCTCATTTCCTAGGGCAATCCCCTTAATGAATCTTCGAGGAATATTATCCGCTATCAGGATTTCCGCCTGACCGTCCGTCGGACAGGCAGGGAGCATCTGCGGAGTACGGGGATAGCGATCGGAATTGAAAAAGATAGATTCAATCTCGTCCTCGTCCTCATTTATGTATGCCCCTCTGCCTCTACTTGCATTACACGGAGAGAATTTTATGCGTTTCTCTTTCAGTATATCCAAGTAAATGTATAAAACCGTCCAATCGTTAAAAATAGAATCATAATTTGATGATCTCGCAGATTTTAAAAACCAAGAATTGGGATATTCCACAGAACAGCACACAAAATCCAATTCACCATCATACCGGGCAGTGTCATTTGCATTTTTCGTATCCTGGCAAATAGATCCGCTTGCCAGCACACCCTGCTCAGAAGAAATGATATGCGTTAGGCTTTGAAGTTTCGTAAAATGGCAAAGTCGCGTAACGCCGCGAGACAGCAAAATGTCATATGCACTCATCACAAATTCTCCTCTCCATAGAAGTCATACCTGTCGGAATCCACTGGAAACAGCGAGGAAAGCGTTCCGTTGAAGGTCATGTAAAGCCCGTACCTGGAACGGGTTACGGCAACATAAAGGAGCTTTATTTCATCCGCATAAGCATCTTCCTTTGAAACGGCCCTTGAAACCGCATCGGGATCGGGGAGTTTGTCCTCCGTTAAGTTTGGAATAAACACATGGTCAAATTCCATTCCTTTAACCGAATGGTATGTTGTGAGGTATACTTCCTTTTCATTTGCGTAACCAGGAGTGTCCTTATTAATTTCAACAGCATTACAGCCTTGTACCCTCAAAGCCTGAGAAAAGGCGCTGATGTCGGTCCAGTTTCTGCATACAATCACAGCAGACGCAATCTTTCCCCGATCAATCGCCTGTTGAACAACCCAAGACATCTCTCGTTCTCTGCTGGAGAATTTTACAAGAATTGGCTTTGGCCCTTCTGCGATTTGCGAAGTCGCTTCCACCATATCCCTGTCTTGCCGCCAGTACTTTGTTTCTGTAATAGCCGCGGCAAATGCGGCAATCGATTCGGGATTGCGGTAATTGACATCGAATCGCCAAATTCTATTTGTGGTAATCCCTGAATCACGCCAGGACAAGCGGCTGCCATAAATTTGCTGAGCCACGTCGCCAAAAAAGGTGAAAGAGCCGCCCTGGGCCGTAGCGGCTACCAGTGATTTGATCATCATCGGGGAAAAGTCCTGCCCCTCGTCCACAATAATATGGGTATATCTGCGCGCGCTGTCGTCCTCTTGCAATTCACGAAAAACATATAAAGCCAAATCATCCCAGTCATACCTCGGCTCATCTGTTTGGCGCAGTGTTTGATACTCCTCATACACTGCATAAATCCACTTCCGATTTTCGCGTTTAATATTTGAGGAAGCGCGGCCAATACGTTCGGCTTCTCTATACTCAGCGAGATTATTAAATCCAAACCGCTCTATAAAAGTAATCTCATCGACAAAGAATTCTCTTGGCCGTTTTAATGTCGATTCCTCTGGATGTTCCACTTTCAGTTTCTCCAAAGCCTGTCCTATATAGCACTCTTTTTGCTCAGGGCTCAAAATTCCATTCCATTTTGGCATTTTCCCACGGGCGTTCAAATAGCCGCGGGCAAAGCGGTGGTAATTTTCAACTGTAAGTTTTGAGGACTGAATATAGTCAATGCCCTTCATATATTCAACCAGAGCGCGATTAAAAGTGACAAGCAAAATCCTGCCGCTCCCCGGAATGTTGGCAAGATGACGGGCACGATGCAAAGCAATTGTTGTTTTTCCGCAAATTGCTTCAAATCAATAGGGAATTATGGGTAGCAACATAAAATATAGTTTTTTAATGTCTGCAATACTGCTGTTTCTCTAGCCGAAATGTATCTATTTTCTTCCGGATAGAGGAACCTTCCTTTTGATGGGTTTAGGTAACCTCCTGTGGTGGTTGAAGAAACGTCATCTCACCGGACTCTCCCGTATACACCGTTAAAACCGACGCCCTATTTACGGTGACATTCGAGAGTAATAGTATGTATCATTTTCTTTCTTCTCTGTAGCTTATCTCTCGCACCAAACGAATCAATGCTAATCTTTCCAATGGGGCCAGCCATAGCTGGAAGTCTGCCGCAATTTCAGGATAAGCTCTCACGCCCCCGCCCTTGCCTTGTTTTACATACATTCCAACCGCATGAGTTGTTCGAATCCATAAAGAAGGCGTAATGGTCAGTGATGTTGTATGGGCTTGATGAATCAATTCCTCACAGGCCCTATCATCGAATTCCTCATTCATGTCATTTTCCCATTGACGCAGAAATTCCATCGTGTTGCGGCTGCGCATCCAACTTTGAATGACATATGCAGGAGATTCTTCAGAATATTGCTTTGCCAATTCGGTTAACGACACCATATCATTACAGCACATTTTTCTCATGTAGAGACGGACGGTTTCACGGTAGTCCCTGATTTTTTTGGATGACCGAAGTTTTTCTTCATCCAATGTATTATAAAATTTTTCTTTGGCTGCAGTAGCAAGTTCCGTATCTATCAATCGCTTTGCGAGGAGTATATCAATCGCGGACTCATACTGAAAAGCTAGACGTGTGTAAAGTTCGCTGATTTCTTTCTCTGTCATGGCTCTGCTCTCCTTTTTTGCAAGTATAACAGAAAAAGCGGGATTTGCATAGTTTCATTTCAAAGGTAAGGAGACTGATATCTGATCGTTTTTCTCGGATGCCCAGCTTTATCGTAGTCCACATTGCATCGGCGATCCTTTTCAAACTGGGCATCCATATACCTTTTCACGCCAACGATTGGAATATATTTTGCATTTGCTAAAAGTCTATCGACAGCAGCCCGTGTCCATTGAAGGTTACCACTTGGGGATGGAATACCCTTAACTTTAAGCATCTCTACCACCTTTCCTAAACTGGCTCCAGCAAGGTAACATTCAAATATGGCACGGACAACATCCGCCTTTTCTTCATGAATAACGATTTCCTCGCCAATCAAAACATAGCCATATGGAAGTTTCATAGTTGCCTCACTTTCTAAAACATAAATAAAAGCAGGTTTAAGAGAGAATCAATCTCCTTAAATCTGCTTGCTGACACCTGTGATATGTAATTATAGCTAACTTCAAATCCAAATTTTAATGCAATTCAACAAGTGTAGACAAAGCCTGCGTATAACTATCGTTAAACGCAGGCTTTGTCTACAATGGAGCTGCTATCCGGATTTGAACCGGAGACCTCATCCTTACCAACTAATTGAGGGCCCTCAACCCGTTGAGGTTGAGGGCTTTTGGGTTCTTTTTGTTCCAGAAGGATGCGGTCTTTGGTACTTTCTGTTCCGTTGATTCCGTCCGCTTTTTTCCTCGTGTGGGTCAGGCGCGCATGGCCCGAACCAACGTCTTGAACTCCTGCTCGTCCTTTGCAAATGTATAGGGAGCATACTCGCCGTAGGCCGTTGGACGGCTAATGGTCACCAGCTGGATACCTTTGACTCCCACCTCTTGATCCAGAGCCCGTTTCAAATTCACAAGCCGCTCTCCATGGGTGGTTTTCAGGGCGTAACAGCCCCGCTTTTCTGTATCCTTAGCCACCAGATAGCACATCGTTCAGCGCCTCCTCAAATTCAGACTGATTTCTGATTTTCCCGTTTTCATAGCGGGCTCTCAACTGCTGTCCGACCTCATTGGAGTATGTCTTTTTGTAGAGATAGTCGTGCAGCCAGTTGTTAAGCTGCCGATCGTATAGAGTGTTGAATTGGATTTCAATGGGATAGTGATTATTGTCCAGTTGAAAATACAGATGAACACCCCGGTAACCGTCATCCACCGCCTTGCCCCTGGAAAGATCTGCCACACTGAATGATGTACTAGTTAGGGCCAGTACACTGTTATAGCTATCACAGAAAGCCCGAAATCCCAGAACGTCATTAAACACCTGGCTCACATGGCGGGAAGAGTTAAAATACCGCTCGTACTTTCCCACGATGGAGGCATAACTCTTGATTCGGTAATCCAGTGCGATTTCGGAGAGTCCGGTTTGTTCATCCAGCCATTCGGTCATGGATACCAACTCCGCGATCAGTGCCTCTCGCTCAAAATGCCGCAATGTCCGTTTCAGTGACAGGCCAAGTTGAGACCGATAGGAGAGCTGTGTAAGCAACTCAATGGAGAGTCCGTTGAGCGCCAATACATCTTCCGCCATCACTCCCACCTGCCCTTCTGCTGATAATATAGCATAGGCCGACGCAAAAGAAAAGGGAAACTTCTGGCTCCGTCCAATCATGTGTCCAGCCACCGTTCCAATCCAACTACTCAGGAATTGCGCCGGTATAATCAATAAAAGGGCTCTGCCCGGCCAAAACAATATAAGGTGGGCAGCTTGCCAAGCGGCAGGCTGCCCGCCGGGAGCATGCACGCCAGATAGAGGCCTGCCAGGGTGAAGGCGATGCCCACCACAGAGTAGTCAAAGGGAATCCCGTCCCTTGCGAACACGGCATCAAACGTGTTGAACAAACCGCCGCATGACCCAAACACCGCGCCGAAGAGTATGTAGGTATTCCCGCCCAGGCACAGTCCCCTCCTGCTCAGAGCCACCCCGGCCACCAGGTACGGCACAAAGACCGCCAGGCCCAGGAAACCAATCGCCGTGGTGGCTCCATCCCCCAGAAAGCCCAGATCCACCGCCCAAAAGGCAAAGCAAAGGATGCAGAACACAAAGGTCCCCACAGGAGAGAGATCCGCCACACCCTCGTAGTTTTTGACTGTCACATCCAACGCCTGCGGCGCCTTATTCTCCGTCATGATACTACCCGCCCTTGCTCAACCGAAGTGTCGGCGATAGGCCGTCTCTGTATCGTGAGAGAGCAGGAAATACTCGGGCTCCGGCTTCTCCGCCAGGGCCAGCTGCTTCCTCGCGCTGTCGTAGAAGGCAAAGCGGTCGGTCGTAAAGCGTCCTGTCAGGTGAGGAATCGTGTGGTCAGGGGTGATATTGATGACGGTGCCGTCCATTAGGGTCATCTTATCCATGTCCGCGAAGAGGCAGTATTTTGTGGCCGAGTTGTCGCCGGTGATAACATAGCGGCCCTTCTCCGTGGGCACCACGATGGTTTGTCCGCCTCTGGAGTGGCCGGGGGTCAGGTAGAGCTCCAGACCGTTGGCCAGCTTCAGGTCGCCGTCCACCAAAAGCAACCGCTTGACCTTAGAAAGACGTTCCGGGGTGTCAGGGAAATAGTCCATCCGGGCCTTTGGGAATGGATAGGGGCTCAGCATATTGTCGTACTCTGCCTTTTGAACATAGGTCACTGCATCTGGGAACAGATCCGTGTTGCCGACGTGGTCGTAGTGCAGATGGGTGTAGATGACGGTGTCAATATCCTCCGGCTTCAAGCCTTCCTCCGCCAGGGAGGCGAGCAGGATCTCCGTGCTGCCCTTTGGCTTCATATCGCCGATGGCCATCTGTGCGAAGTATTCTACCCGCATGCCGGTGTCCACCAGGACGTTTTCCCGCCCATTTCTCAGCAAGAAGCCAATATCGGTATATCGATGTTCAGGTCGGGATCCAGCGTGCCGCTGAACGAGGGGCGGGGCAGGATCATCTGCCCGAAGTAGAGCGCGGAAATTTTCCAATTCTGATCTGCCATGGTGACTGCCTCCTGTCAAAATAGGCTTGTTGTCTGTACTTGCTTGGAATCAAATACCGGCAAACACGCAGATGGCGGTGGCCACCACCACTACGATCACGGGAATCGCCACGCTGCACGCAAACACGTGGCGGTAGGCGTTCTTGTGGTTGAGCCCCAGGACGCTGAACATCAGGAACAGGCCGGGGGAGTGGGGCAGGGTGTCCAGGCCGCCGGCGGCGATGGAGGTCAGCCGGTGGAGGATTTCCAGATTACAGCCGGAGCTGATAAAGGTGTCCGCCAGGGACTGGTACATCAGCCGCAGGCCGCCGGAGGAGGAGCCGGTGATGCCGGAGAACACGCTGGTGGCGAACACGCCCCGGACGTAGGGGTTCATGTCCAGGTTGAGCACCCAGTCCACGATATCCTGGAAGGCACCGGAGTTCTGCACCACGGTGCCGAAGGCCAGCACGGCCGCCAGGCCGCCGATACCAGAGATACCGCCGCCCAGGCCGTCGCCCAGCAGGGCCTTCCAGTCCTTGCCCTTAAACTTGGGGAAATTGAGCACATAGGTGAGGACTGCGCCCAGCAGCATGGCGCAAGTGGCCAGCATGGTGGAGTTGGACACGAAGCGGCCGCCCACGATGATCACCAGCAGCAGCACCACAATGGGCAGGAATGCCTTCCAAGCGGGAGGCAGGAGGCTGCGGTCCTTGATCTCAAACAGGGCGGGATCCACGTTGTCGGGGTAGGACCACACCTCCCCCCGGGTCACAGCCCTGTTCTTAGCCCAGGTGCAGTAGAGCAGGCACAGGGCGAAGATGGCCACGGTGCAGATAATGCTGAGCACCGGGGCGGCGGTCATGGTGGTGCCCAGGTACTCAGTGGGCACTACGTTGGTCAGCTGGGGGGTACCGGGCAGTGTGGTCATGGTGTAGGTGGCGGAGCCCACGATCAGGCAGGCCATGGTTAGGTGGCGGGGCAGGTTGGCCTCCTTGAACAGCAGGAACATGATTGGGGCCACGGCGTACACTACCACGAAGAGGCTCACGCCGCCGTAGGTCAGCACGGAGACGATGAGGATGGTGACCAGCATGATGTTCTTGCGGCCGAACCAGTCGATGAACTTGTAGCCAATGGCTGTGGCGCAGCCAGACTCGTCCATCAGCTTGGCGTATAGAGCGGAGCAGGCAAACATGAGGAAGTAGCTCATGTAGGCGCTGGTGTAACCCGCCATGTAGTGGGTGGCAAACCCCTCCCACAGGGGGATGCCGTTGAATACGATGGCCACCAGGGCGGCGATCATGGTCAGGGGCAGGGCGCCCAGTCCCTTGTAGGCGCCGAAGATCAGGATGGCGATGGCCAGCAGCAGGCCAATGATTCCGACCATTGACATAAGATTACCCTCTCTTTCTGGTCAAGTCAAGATAACGCGGAGAAGCCCGCTGGGCTCACACGTGGTAGAGCTCGTAGTCGAAGAGCTTGCGGTCGAAGAGGTTCACGTTGTCCATGGACAGGGGCAGCTCGCCCTTTTCAATCTTGGTGACAATCTCCACCACCTTGTCGTTAAAAGGGGTTTCGATGCCGTACTTGTCGCCGGTCTGGCAGACGTAGCCGTTGATCATCCGCACCTCAGTGGGCTTGCCCTTCTCCAGGTCCTGAAGCATGCTGGCCTTGGCGGTGCGCATGTCGGAGTACATGGTGAGGAACATCTCCTGGTCAGCGTTGAACATGGCCTGGTCGACAATACCCAGCGTCTCCGGGGACTGCTCATGCAGCAGGATCGGCAGCTTGTAGCCCGCCGCCTCACAGCACTGCTTGACCTCCCGGCCCAGATAGCTCAGGCAGGCCCTGGCCACGTCGTTGTCCAGTACGCCGCCAAAGGTGGTGCCGCAGGCGGCGGACATGCCGCTCATGCAGGCATTGTTGATCAGCTTGCCCCAGCGGGAGGCCATCAGGCTGTCAGACACGGCGGTGGGGCCCATGTAGCCCAGCACTTCGGCCACCTTCTTAATGCGGGGGCCAATGGAACCATCGATCTCTCCGATCTCAAAGAGGTGGTCGTTGCGGGACAGGTCCTGGGTCAGCTCGGAGACGCCGGGCTCCATAAAGGTGGCTCCCCACAGGACGGTGCCGCCCACAGTCCGGGACTCCCCCACATAGCTGGCCACATAGGGCTCGGGCACGCCGTTCTGGAGGGTGCATACCGTACTGTCCGGCCCCAGGTGGGGCAGCAGGTTGGGGAGCACCACGTCATTGGCGGTCTGCTTGGTGAAGAGGAAAACAATGTCGTAGATGCCCTCCATCTGCTCGGGGGTGACGGCCTTGACGGGGACAGTGAAGTCCACGGTGCCCACAATGTGGGCGCCCTTCTCATTGAGGGCGTCCACGTGGGCCTGGTAGCTGTCGATCATCTCCACGTCACATCCGTTCTTGGTCATGTAGGCGCCCAACACGGTGCCCATGGCTCCGCAACCCAGAATTGCAACTTTCATTCGGGAAAACCTCCTTATCATTTTTGCATTTCTGTGTAACAGCAAACTGCGTGCCAAGCTGGAAAAAGCAGCTTCCTTCGTGACAATCGGCGCCCCATCTGTTATACTGGTATTGTACCTCTTTACTGCGGGATATAGGGGGTGTAACGAACCGTATGGATCAGCTTCACTTGCTGGAGGTCATCCTGGATAACCTGCCAGACGGCGTCTATGTGTTAGACGACAGGGGCAACTATATTTTCGTCAACAGCGCCTATGTTCAGGCCCTGAACATGCCCAAGGATGTGCTGCTCCATTATAATGTCCACGACTTCCTGAACACCGGGCAGATCGACATCTGTGTCTCGGATATCGTCTACCGGGAGAAGCGCCAGGTGGTCATGTTTCAGGACGTGCTGGACACCCAAAACTATGGCCGGGACACCATCCGCCAGATGATCATTTCCACCCCGATTTTCGACGATTCCGGCAAAATCCGGAACATTCTGGCGGTAGTCCGCCCCCTGGACAGGCTGAACCAGCTCTACTACCAGGCCACCCAGGCGGAGTCCGTCTCCTCCATCAGCGGCCTGCGGGCTTCGCCGCCGGTAAAGGGCTCCGCCGTCATCGCTGAGAGCCCCGCCATGCGCGCGGCCCTGTCCACGGCTGCCACCGTGGCCGTCGTGGACTCGGCGGTGCTGATCTCCGGGGAGTCGGGCACCGGCAAAGAGGTTGTGGCCCAGTACATCCACGACGCCAGCCCCCGTTCCGGCAAGCCCCTGGTGGTGATCAACTGCGCCTCCCTGCCGGAAAACCTGCTGGAGGCGGAACTCTTCGGCTATGAAAAGGGGGCCTTCACCGGCGCGGCCCCGGGCGGCAAGGCCGGCCTATTTGAGGCGGCCGACGGCGGCACCCTCTTCCTGGACGAGATCAACTCTATGCCCCTGAACCTCCAGGGCAAGGTTCTCCGGGCCCTGGAGACCAAGACTATCCAGCGTCTGGGCTCCACCCGGTCCAAGAAGGTGGACTTCCGCCTGCTTACCGCCTCCAATGAGGATCTCTATCACCTGGTGGAGGAGAAAAAATTCCGCGCGGATCTCTATTACCGCCTGGCAGTGATCCCCATCCGGCTGCCGCCCCTGCGGGAGCGGCGGGAGGACATTATCCCGCTGGCCCAGCACTTCCTGAAGCTCTTCTGCCGCAAGTATGCCAAGGACAAGGAGTTCAGCCCCCAGACACTCCAGCTGATGATCCAATATCCATGGCCCGGCAATGTACGGGAACTGCGGAATTTTGTGGAGCGGGCGGTGGTCATGAGCCTGGGCCGGCAGATTGCCGTTCCTGATGTTTCCTCCTTCTTGGATCCCGCGCCTGCCTCTCCCCTGCCGGAGCGTCCAGGAGAGGACTCCGCCTCTGTCTATTCGCCCGCCGTCTCCGCCCGGTACGAGCAGATGATCTCCTCCGGCGTCTCCCTCCAGCAGTATCTGGATCAGTGCGGCCGGAACTACGTGGCCTATGCCCTGCAGAAGTACGGAAATTCCTATAAGGCGGCTGAGGCCCTGGGCACCAGTCAGGCGTCTATCATGCGCCGCAAACAAAAATTTCATCTGTAGGTTCGAGCGGCTCGTTTTCTCCGCTGATTTCTTCTCAAATTTAAGTCGGATTCGATTTTTGATAAATCGAATCCGACTTTTCATTCGTTTTCGTTTTAACAATTTCGCCTCATGACGCGGTTTTAGTTGGCACGCCGCTTGCACAAGTTGATCTATGAAACCATTCCGCCCGAAATTACCTTCACCCGACAGAAAGGAGATCAACCATGTCTGATCTGAAAAACAAACGTGTCATCACCGCTGCCCTGTGCGGCTCCTGGCCCACCAAGGACATGAACCCCGCCGTACCCTACACCCCGGAGGACATCGCCCGGGAGGCATACGAGTGCTGGCAGGCCGGCGCGGCCATCGTTCACGTCCACGTCCGCAACCCCGACGGCACCCCCTCCACCGACTTCAACCTCTATAAGGAGACGGTGGACCGCATCCGGGCCTACAAGGACTGTGACGTGTGCATCAACATTACCTCCTCCGGCTCCGTGGACTTTGGGGACGAGGAGCGCATCTATCCCCTCCAGCAACTGCTCCCCGAGCTGGCCTCCTACGACGCCGGCACCCTCAACTGGCAGAACCGCACCGTGTTCATGAATCCCCCCTCCTTCCTGGAGAAGCTGGGCTATGCCCTCCAGGAGAGCAATATCAAGCCGGAGATCGAGATCTTCGACGCCGGTATGATCTACAACACCATCTACTATATGAAGAAGGGCGTGCTCAAGGCACCTTGCCACTACCAGATCGTCCTAGGCTGTGCCGGCGGCATGACTAACACCGTGGAGAACCTGGTGTACCTAAAGAATCTTCTGCCCGAGGGCTCCACTTGGGCGGCCTGCGGCATCTCCTCCGGCCACCTGCCCATCATGATGGCCACCATCGCCCTGGGTGGACACCTGCGAGTGGGCCTGGAGGACAACCTCTACATGGACAAGGGTGTGCTGGCCAAATCCAATGCCCAACTGGTGGAGCGGGCTGTAAAGGCCCTGCGTCTGAACAATCTGGAACCTGCCACTCCCGATGAAGCCCGCCAGATCTATGGTCTGACCCGGAAGGTGTTCTGAAATGAGCTACTCTGTGGATCAGCTCCAGGCCGGCCAGACGGCCTCCTTTTCCAAGACCATCACCGAGCACGACGTCTACACCTTTGCCGGTGTCACCGGAGATCTCAACCCCGCCCACATTAATGAGCCTTTCGCCCGGCAAACCCAGTTCCACGGGCGAATTGCCCATGGGATGCTGTCGGCCGGGCTGATCTCCGCTGTCATCGGAATGCATCTGCCGGGGCCGGGGACTATCTACCTGGGCCAGGAACTCTCCTTCCGCTCCCCCGTCCGCATTGGGGATACCATCACCGCCACCGTCACCGTCCGTTCCCTGAATCCGGAGCGCAACCGGGCAGAACTGGACACCGTCTGTACCAACCAGGACGGGGTGCAGGTGGTTACTGGCACAGCAAAAGTCATGCCTCCCAAGGTATAACGGTTCTCTCCCCTATTTCTCCACAAAAGGCCAGCGCGGATGGAGCAATTGCTTCATCCGTGCTGGTTACTATTTATCCATCTCATGGAATATTGCAGAACACTTTGCAACTGTAAACTTCCTTTGGGACGATGCAAAGTATGGCTATGCGCAACCCCTGTGCCGCCTAGAATCAATACAGCCTGGGTTGACCGTTTGGGGCGGCCCAGGCTCCCTTGTTTCTCACGACAGCTTCAGCCACGCCTGGAACTCCTCCAGGGTAAGTTCCCCTCGCTCACAGGCGTCCTTCTTCTCCCGGGTCTTGGCGCTCCACTCGTAGAACACCGCCGGGTCGATCCGCTTGGCCTTGATCCAGGCAAAGCGCTTTTTATACTCTCTGCGGTAAATCTTGAAGACCTCGTCCTCGCTCTTGTTTTTGTTCCATAGGGCGATGGCGCCAATCTCCTTGCAGGTGCGGCCTTTGCTGTCCCGGCTCACCTCACAGTACTCGGCATTCGTCCTTCCGGTAATGGCAAACCAATGGCCGCAGTTCTTGCACACCCGCATTTTAATCTCCCGCTTGATGCACTCCCGCACACTGAAGTCAATGAGGTCATAGATGCTCCTGGGGCGCAGAACCTCCACAAAGCCCTGGCCCTCCGCCCGCTCAAAATCCATGAGCTGGGGGCGGAAGTGGAACACCTTCAGCGGTTCCCGCTCCTCCCGGGCGTAGTAGTCCGCCAGCTTCTGCTCCAAAGAACCCTTACGCGCGTCCGTGTCCAGCGCCTTCTGAATCAGGCCCAGCACCTGGGTCTGTATGGCGTGGATGTTGCTGGGGATGTGGGTGATCTCCTTGTGGGGCAGCAGGTCAAGGATATTCTCGTAGTTCCGCCTCCGGGCTTCCCGGAGCCGCGCCCGCCAGTCCAGGCGAAGCAGCTGGAAATAAATGTGGCTCTCCGCCAGCTCGTCCAGCAGCGGAAGAAGCTGCCGGGCACATTTCTCCTCCCTGGTGCGGTACAATTCCATGAGCAGTTTGTCAAACTGTTTAATCTGCCCGTCATAGGCCCAGATGTCCAGATACAATAAGCGCAGCAGGCTTTCCGGAAACGGAAAGTCTTTTTTTGTGAGCTGTGCCCGGCTATCCCCCATCTCTCCATAGAGAAAATGTTCTCTGCCGTCGGCAAGATAAGTCTTGAATACATAGTCTGGCATGGTAGGTCACCTTGGATAGACTAATCGTTATATATAATCATCAATTAGACTTGACGATGGATACAAAGTTTGTTATGCTATGCTTAGTCTAATTAAGATAATTTTATTTAATGAGTCTACATCTCGCGCAAGAAAAAGTCAACCATGAGTTTGCCGTACGGCCGGCGGCAAAGAGAAGTCTCCACGACAGTTGCGGCGGAGTGACTGCTCCGCCGGGAAAGGGAACAGGTGAACATTGCGTTTCCAGGGATGGAACAACCAACAGAAACTCTCACATTTCTTCTCGCTCCCTAATGAAATCTTTCTGCTGGGACTGGCGCATGGAGAGCTGGCAGTCTACTGTTATCTGAAGTATCTGGAGAATCGGAAGACCTATCAGTGCTGGCCCAGCTACCGGAACATCGGGAAAGCGGTAGGCATGAGTGAGAACACCGTGCGCAAATATGTAGCAATGCTGGAGGAACACGGGCTTATCACCACGGCGTATACCATCATGCGTGCAAAAGACGGGCGGCCCATGAGCGGACATCTGATGTATACCATCTGTCCGTTCCACGAGGTGGTCGACACGCACTACCGCACTCAGATGGAAATCTGGAACTACAGAACCAGCGGATGCACGTGGCGGAGCTGACATTGCGGAACGGAGGGATGGAGCAGTGATAGCATCTGAGTACAGGAGCTATGGCGAGCTGCCGCTGTTCCTCAATGCGAAGATGGTGGCACAGGTGCTGGGTGTGTCCCCATCCAGCGGATACGAGTTGATGCACGAGCCAGGCTTCCCGGTACTGAAAGTAGGCAGCCGGATGGTCGTGCCAAAGGAGCAGTTCATCCGCTGGGTTCAGGAGCACACCGGAGATGGCTCCTGTGCCTCGCTGTAAGCCCTGTGCGCCTCGATGAGGGGAGGGGCAGGGCCCTTCCCCGAGGTTTTGAGAGCCGGGTTCGGCCCAGTTTCGGAGGCCCTTCGGGGACGAGGGGCGAAGCAGGATAACCCCCAAATTCCACATCTCCCCGCAGTGCGGAGAGCGCCTGTGTCGTTGGTACTTGCACGGCCGGGGGAGCGGATTTACCCACCCTCGGGTGGGGCAAGCAGAGCATTTGGCTTGCCGCAAGCGGCCGCCAAACGCATTTTCCGGGCAGAAGCCCGCACCCACTTTCCCGTCGGGGCCCACCCCACGGGGCCAATTGATAACAATCTGATAACAGTGGCCGGTTACACTGGCTATCCACGAAAAGATCTGGTATGGTGTGCTTCCCAGCGATGGGGACACGCCATACCAGATCTTTTACGGAGGTGAAATCCATGGCGGAGAGGACAAGAAGCCAGGTGGTTGCCTTCCGAGTGACCAAAGCAGAACGGCGGCAGATCGAAGGGAAGATACGCAGATCCGGCCTGAGCCAGCAGGCGTATCTGCTCCGGGCCGCACTGGAGGAACCCATCTGTGTGGTGGGTGAGCTCAAGCCCATCCTGGTGGAGCTGCGGGGCTGGGGCCGGAACCTGAACCAGCTGACGGTGCTGGCCCACACCGGCCGGGTGCAGACGGTGTACCTGCGGGAATGCATGGAGGTATTGGGCAAGACCTACGAGGCGGTAAACCGGCTGCTGACAGAGAAAGGCGGGGTGATCTCCCATGGCGACGTGCAGCTTTATCAAGGAGAGTAAGCAGACCGTCGGCGCCATGGGCCGGGTGCTCCGTTACGTCTCCCAGGAGAAAAAGACGGTGGATCCAGATGGGCGGGAGTATCTCTCCGGCATCAACTGCGGGGCAGAGGTGGCTCAGCAGAGCTTCATGGCCACCAAGAATCTGTACAGCAAGGCCAGCGGCACGTTCTTCTACCACTATGTCCAGTCCTTCTCTCCGCAGGAAAACGTGACTCCGGCACAAGCCCACCAGATCGCCCTGGAGCTGGCGGAGCGGTTCTTCCCCGGTTGCGAGGTGCTGGTGGCCACCCATGTGGATGCGGAACACCCCCACTCCCACTTCGTGGTCAACTCCGTCCACCCGGACACAGGGAAGAAGCTCCACTTTACGCCTAGGACGCTGGAGCAGATGCGGGCGGTCAGCGACCAGCTCTGCCTGGAGCACGGCCTGTCCACCCTCAAACCGTATCAGCAGAACCGGCGCACTAAGGGGCTACGCACCGGGGAGTATCGGGCCGCGGTGCGGGGAGACAGCTGGAAGTTCCAGCTCATCACCACCGTGGAGGCGGTCATGGAGCGTGCCGGCAGCCGGGAGGAGTTCATCCGGGAAATGGAGCGGCGGGGTTACCGGGTGCGCTGGGAGGACGCCCGGAAGTGTATCACCTACACCACCCCCACCGGGATGAAGTGCCGGGATGACCGGCTACACGAGGAAAAATTCAGAAAGGAGAAGATGGAGCATGAATTCCGAATCCGGCAGCATACAGCACAACAGTGCGCTGGACATGCTGAAGCAGAGGCAGAGGATGTCCGCCGGGCCGCCCACCTTGATAGACCAGCAACCCCACGTCCTCTACACCATGTCTCCCCAGACTGTGGAGCGGCTGGAGGATGTCCTGCGGAAAACCCTGGCGCTCCAAGAGACTATCCGGGCAGACATGGAGCCGCTGGCCACCAAGGAAAGCCTGGAGCCACTGGCTACTTCACAGCAGCTGTCAGGATGGTTGAGCCAGACCAACCGTCTTCATCAGAGGTTCCGTCTATCTCTGCAAGAGACAGTCTCGGAAATGAAAGAACAACAGGAACAGGATGGGAATCGGCGCGAAGAATTTATAAGGCAGCTCTCCGAGCAGGCCAAGCAATTCCGAGGGGATGGCTACGAGCTGATGCGTACCTTCCGGAAATGGGCGGCCCGCACCATCCTGAGTTCCGCAGCGGCAGCCCTGGTGATCAGCATTCTGATTTGCCGGCTGCTGACGTGACCGAAGATGTCCTCCGTCTGCTGGCCAGGCTGGAGGGCCGTACCGAGGAGGAAATCATGGACGCCACTATGAGGCGCCGGTATGGCGACCGGAATACCCTGGCCAGGGAGCAGAGAAAGAAGATTGCTATGGGCCATAAGGCCGACGACCACGAGCTGGGACGGCAGATGGGCTGATAAAAGCCCCAGTCTCCGCACTAAAATTCGATGCGGAGACTGGCTTCTTTAGGAGCCGCCCACTCAAATCCTGCGCCGCATAAACAAAGAGAGGGAGTGCAGACCTTTAGAAGGAAGCCTGCCTCTGTGGGCGCACCCCCTATCTACTCCTGGAGACAGGCCAGGTGGCCGCAGAAAGGCCCCTGTGAGCGCCGTATCGCCCCTGTGTGCCGTTTTTAGGCGTGGGAAGAGTAAACGCAAATTGGAGGGTGTTACTGACCAAAATATTTAAGTGCAAATGATAACAGTTTGATAACTCTGGCCGCTTGGTATGGCTATCCACGAGAAGGTAAGGAGGCGATTACCATGGCAAAGAAACGGGCCAACGGGGAAGGGAACATCCGCAAGCGCAAGGACGGCCGCTGGGAGGGGCGCTATACCGCCGGCTATGATTCCAATACCGGCAAGCGAGTCATCCGGAATGTGTTAGGCAAAACCCAGGTGGAGGTCAAGGAAAAGCTCAAGGCGGCACTGGAGGAGGTCAAGGGTATCGATGTAGCCCGTTCTGAGGACTACACCGTGGCCACCTGGCTGCGGACCTGGTATGAGCTCTACGCCAAGCCCAACGTCCGCACCGCGACAGCCAATCGCTACGAGCTGATCATCGAAAGCTACACCATCCCCCGTATCGGGAACGTCAAGTTGAAGGAACTGACCACCCGGCACCTACAGAAGCTCTACAAAGAGTTGTTGGAGGGCGGCAGAATACACATCAGAAAGAACCAGGACAAGGGACTCAGCACTACCACCGTGCGCAGCGTCCACCTGATGCTCCACTGTGCCCTGGATCGGGCAGTAAAGGAGCGGCTGATCCCCCGCAACCCCAGCGAGGAGTGCATTGTGCCCAAGCCCCGGAAGCTGGATATGAAAATCCTGCCGCCGGAGCACATCCACGCCTACCTGGAGGCCGCCAGGGCTCGAGGGCTCCTGCCCATGTTTTATCTGGAATTGGCCAGCGGCTTGCGGAAGGGGGAGCTAGTGGCCCTGCGGTGGGAGGATGTGGACATCCAGAGCAGGACGATTTCAGTGAGCAGGCAGTACATCCGCAACCCAGAGGGTTCCCTGGAACTGACCCGGCCCAAGACGGAGAACTCTGTCCGGCTGATGTCCATCCCCCAAGCGGCAGTGGAGCTGCTGATTCAGGAGCACGAGAAGCACCCGGACAGCCCGTATCTGTTCCCCTCTCCCCTCACCAGCGAGATGTACCACCCGGACTCGGTAGTCAACCTACATAAGAAGATCCTGAAGGACGCCGGACTGGAGCATATCAGGTTCCATGATCTCCGTCACACCTTCGCCACCACAGCCCTCCAGAACGGCGTGGACGTCAAAACCGTGTCCTCCATGCCGGGGCACTACGATGCCGGGTTCACCCTGCGCACCTACACCCACGCCACGCGGCAGAAGCAGGACGAGGCCGCCCAGACTATGGGCAGCGTCCTGGGACAGGTTATATAACCGTTTGAGTAGCAGCAAAAACCGGACGGGAAGACAGATCTTCCCGTCCGGTGCTCTTTTGTCCTTTCCGGCCGTTTCGGCGTGTGTGTCACGGTGTGGGTCAGGATTTTTGACCCGCACCGTAAAACAACTTTTTGCAACAAAAAACCCCCAAAAACCAAGGTTTTCGGGGGTTTTTGGAGCTGCTATCCGGATTTGAACCGGAGACCTCATCCTTACCAAGGATGTGCTCTACCTACTGAGCTACAGCAGCGAATGGCGACGCGGAAGGGACTTGAACCCTCGACCTCCGGCGTGACAGGCCGGCGTTCTAACCAACTGAACTACCGCGCCATCTTTCTATCAAAAGACAGCGGTCGCTGTAATTTGTCATGGCAGGGGCAGAAGGATTCGAACCCTCGGCACTCGGTTTTGGAGACCGATGCTCTACCAGCTGAGCTATACCCCTAAATGGTGGGCCTTCACGGGCTCGAACCGTGGACCGGCCGGTTATGAGCCGGCTGCTCTAACCAACTGAGCTAAAGGCCCATACCGTTCCACAGCGTCTAAAAAGTAGGCTTGCCGTCACAGCAACTGTGGCGGCAAGCCACATTCTGGCTCCCCCTGTTGGACTCGAACCAACGACCCTGCGGTTAACAGCCGCATGCTCTACCGACTGAGCTAAGGAGGAATATAAAAGGGTCCGGCCTGGTCAGGCCAGACCCTTCTTTTGTGTTGGCGTTACCTATCTTCCCAGTCCGTCTCCAGACAAGTATTTTCGGCGCAGGTGAGCTTAACTTCCGTGTTCGGG
>ENA-OXEC01000210-OXEC01000210.1-human-gut-metagenome-genome-assembly--contig:-NODE-210-length-36832-cov-48.2481_pt1 | contig 36832 bp, 33 predicted proteins | sample MGYA00249351_ERZ652235 | MGnify/ENA primary metagenome ERZ652235 (study PRJEB26925, sample SAMN05826906) | human gut metagenome | biome: ENVO:2100002; feature: ENVO:00000062; material: ENVO:00002003...
AAAAACCGACCTCCAAATCATTAGATTTTTGGTCTAACTTTTTGGGGTCGGTTCATTATTAATCTATGATACTCCTTTTTATAGTATTATAATAACAAATACTCCACATTGTATATATCCTTCATTAGATTACATATTATAAATATAGTGATATAATAAATGAAAGGTAATTGCATTATTAATAAAAGGAGAGAGAAAAATGCTAACAGAAACAGCAAAAAGATACTGGACTAAAGAATATGATTTGAATTGTGCAGAATGTATAATGTATGCAGCTAATGAAGAATATAACTTAAATTTATCACATGAAACATTTAAGACTATGGCTGGCTTTGGAGGAGGTATGGCATCTGGTGAAGTGTGTGGAGCTATATCTGGTGCTGTAGCAGTACTCGGAATTATGTTTACTGAGGAAAGAGGACATAAGAGCCCTAAAGTAAGGGCTATGACGCAAGAATTTATAAAAAGATTTAAAGAAGAAATGGGATACATAGATTGTAGAGATTTAAAAACAAAGATTGTGAATCCAGAGGAAAAAGCTTGTAGCCATATGATTGAAGTAAGTGTAGAGATATTAGAAAGTATAATAAAAGAAGGTTAATCAAAATTTAAAATATTACTATAAATATACTTACTTAACTTAGAGTTAATAAAATCTTAGTAATAACTTAGTAATAAGAAGTTGCTTTTGGTATAGATCATATACATATTAAAATTTTATGTAAGTATAAATATAGTGTTTAGAGTACAATATAGTTATGAAAAATAAATGGAGGAGATTCTTATGGATTACAAAAGAATAAAATCATATGAAAATTATATTGCCATAGAAGAAGTTAAGAATTTTAATATTAAACAAACTTTTGAATGTGGTCAATGTTTTAGATTTTATAAAATAGATGATACTAATTATATAGTAGTTGCTTTTGAAAAAGTGATTGAATTAAAGCAAGATGGAAATAATATTTTTATATATAATTCTAATGAAGAAGATGTTAAAAATATTTGGATTAAATATTTTGATTTAGAACGAGACTATTCGGAAATTCAAAAAGAATTATCCAAAGATGAATTGTTAAGAAAAAGTGTAGAATTTGGTCCTGGAATTAGGATATTAAATCAAGATCCGTTTGAAATATTAATAAGCTTTATTATATCAGCAAGAAACAGCATACCATCAATAATGAAAACTATCAATAAGATATCGATTAAATATGGAAGAGAAATTGAATATAAAGATACTATATATTATGCATTTCCTACAATAGATCAAATAAAAGATGCCACATTAGAAGAAATACAAGAAACAGGAGCATCATTTAGAAGTAAATATATAGTAGATACAATTTCTAATGTTTATAAAAGCAAGGAAGCAATTAAAAGCGGTGACGTAAATGCAATAAATGAGTTTAGAAAATATAGTTTAGATTATATAAAAAGCTTAAATGATGATGAATGTCATGTAGCACTTCAAGAGTTTAAAGGTGTAGGGGCTAAGGTTGCAGACTGCATAATGCTGTTCTCCATGGAAAAGTATTCTGCATTTCCTGTAGATGTATGGGTTAAACGTGCTATGGTTTATTTTTATGGCGCTGAAGATGCTTCTTTAAATAAGATAAGAATCTTTGGTAGAAATAAGTTTGGTAAGCTATCTGGATTTGCTCAACAATATTTATTTTACTATGCAAGAGAAAATAAAATAAAAATTGAAGAGTAGAAAATCAAATTTATAACATTATAAATATAAGGCAGTTAAAGTAGCTGCCTTATAATACATATGAATATATATTTAAACTATGATTAGTTAACTGCTTTTTCGTATTCGACGAGATTTTTTTATGTTAACATTATAATCTCCAGGGATTTTTTCTACAAAATTTAAGAATTTAATTATTCTAGCATTGTTTTTCAATGCATCTATAGAATTATATAATGTGGCAAGTTCTGTATTAGTAAAAAGTGCATGAATTTGCTTGTGACAAGTAGTACATAAATGGATTGTCTTATAATCTTTGCCACCTTTTTGCTTAGGAATTAGGTGATGCTTAGTTATAATAGATACATCTCTATTACATAGTTCACATATATGAGTTTCTTTCATACAAATCTCCTATCAGAATTTTAGAATTATTTTATTTAGATTATATCAAATAATATATATTAATTACAATAATTTGATATTAAAAATATATAGATTAAATTCCTTTCTTTAGTAATAAAAATATATAGACTTCCATGGAAAATTATTAAAAAGATTAATAGATGAAAATTAAAGAAAAAGTGAGCAATTTAAATATATTTTGAGATAATTAAGAATATTCGCTTTAAAACGGGATATAATATTATAAGTCCTGTTTGAATTATATGGATATAAAGGATATTATAATAATTGTATTAGCACTCAACTTTAATGAGTGCTAACAAAGAAATGCAATAATCAATTTAATATATATTTTAAGGAGGTTTTTTTATGAATATTAAGCCACTTGGCGACAGAGTCGTAATTAAAAAATTAGAAGCAGAGGAAAAAACAAAAAGCGGAATAGTTTTAACAGGAAGTGCTAAAGAAAGACCACAAGAAGCAGAAGTTGTTGCAGTAGGTCCAGGAGCAATAACAGATGGAAAAAGAATTGAAATGGAAGTAAAAGTTGGAGATAAAGTATTATACTCTAAATATGCAGGAACAGACGTAAAAGTAGATGGAGATGAATATACAATTTTAAAGCAAGATGATATCTTAGCAATAGTTGAATAAACTATATTTTATAGAATTAATATATAGCTTAATTATAAATTAAGTATAAGACAGATTAAAATTATAATTACATGAGTTAATAGAATGTTTAAATAGATTATTTATAAAAGGAGTGTATTGAAATGGCTAAAATGTTAAAGTTCGGCGAAGACGCTAGAAGAAGTATGCAAGTTGGAGTAGATAAATTAGCAGATACGGTTAAGGTTACATTAGGACCTAAGGGAAGAAATGTTGTATTAGATAAGAAATTCGGAGCACCATTAATAACTAACGATGGAGTTTCAATTGCTAGAGAAATAGAATTAGAAGATCCATATGAAAACATGGGAGCACAATTAGTTAAAGAAGTTGCAACTAAGACTAATGATGTGGCTGGAGACGGAACTACAACTGCAACATTATTAGCGCAAGCTATAATAAGAGAAGGTTTAAAGAATGTAACTGCTGGAGCTAATCCAATGTTAATTAGAAACGGTATAAGAACTGCAGTTGACAAAGCTGTTGAAGAAATCAAGAAGATTTCTAAACAAGTTGAAGGCAAAGAAGATATTGCTAGAGTTGCTGCTATATCAGCTGCTGATGAAGAAGTTGGTAAGCTAATAGCTGATGCTATGGAAAAAGTAGGTAATGAAGGTGTTATAACTATAGAAGAATCTAAATCAATGGGAACTGAATTAGATGTTGTTGAAGGTATGCAATTTGACAGAGGATATGTATCACCTTACATGGTTACAGATACAGAAAAAATGGAAGCTGTTTTAGATAATCCATATATTTTAATAACAGATAAAAAGATTTCAAACATTCAAGAATTATTACCATTATTAGAACAAATAGTTCAAGCGGGCAAGAAGTTATTAATCATCGCTGAAGATGTTGAAGGCGAAGCAATGCAAACATTAGTTGTTAATAAGTTAAGAGGAACATTCACTTGCGTAGCTGTTAAGGCACCAGGATTTGGTGATAGAAGAAAAGAAATGTTACAAGACTTAGCTATATTAACAGGTGGTCAAGTAATTTCTGAAGAATTAGGAAGAGATTTAAAAGAAACTACTCTTGAGATGTTAGGTCAAGCTGAGAGCGTTAAAGTTAACAAAGAAAATACAGTAATAGTTAACGGTAAAGGAAATTCAGCTGATATTAAAGATAGAGTTAATCAAATAAAGATTCAAGTTGAAGAAACAACTTCAGAATTTGATAAAGAAAAATTACAAGAAAGATTAGCAAAACTTGCTGGTGGAGTAGCTGTAATTAAAGTTGGTGCTGCAACTGAAACTGAATTAAAAGAAAAGAAATTAAGAATTGAAGATGCTTTAGCTGCAACAAAAGCTGCTGTAGAAGAAGGTATAGTAGCTGGTGGTGGTACTGCTTATGCTAATGTAATTAATGAAGTAGCAAAATTAACTTCAGATGTTCCTGACACACAAGTTGGTATAAATATAATTGTTAAAGCTTTAGAAGAACCAGTAAGACAAATAGCAACTAATGCAGGGGATGAAGGTTCAGTTATAATCGAAAAAGTAAGAGCAAGTGAAGCAGGCGTTGGATATGATGCATTAAAGGGTGAATATGTAAATATGATTAAGAGTGGTATAGTTGACCCTACAAAAGTAACAAGATCAGCACTTCAAAATGCTGCATCAGTAGCATCTACATTCTTAACAACAGAAGCTGCTGTAGCTGATATTCCAGCAAAAGAACCTGCAATGCCAGGTGCACCAGGAATGGGAATGGATGGAATGTATTAAAATAAATTCATATGTGAATTTTAAAAACCTTGAGGAATTCAATTCCTCAAGGTTTTTTATTATATTGAAATAGCTTATATAGTTAATGTATATAAAATCAAAATTAAGTTAATATTTAAGATACAATTATCTTATAAGGAGATGAAGAGAATAAAAAAAGTAAAGTATGAAATAAAAAGTAATCGTAGATTAAGCATTAATATAAAAGAAAAGAGTTCAGGATTTACATTAATTGAGTTAATTGCAGTAATAGCGATAATAATGATTTTATCAGGAGTATTGTTTCCAAAAGTATTAGGGTATGTTCAGGAAGCTAAGAAATTAAAAGTAGTAGATCAATGTAGAAAAATCGTTATGGCAACAGAATCATATAATTTAAGATATATACCATTAGAGAAGAATCAAAGTGTTAGTAGTATTATAAATAAGGACGGTATAAAAAAATATATAAATGAAGAAGAATTTAAAAATATAAATACAGGAACCACCACAGTGCAAAATTGTTATGATATAGTAAATGGGGCTGAATTTGATTTTAATAGTGATAGTGAAATATTAAATTCTAGTAGTATAAAATTTATTGAAGAAAGAAAATAGTATCTATACAGCAAAGATAAGAGTTGAAAATGTTGTATATAAATATATTTATGCAGAATATAAATAATTACATGAAAAATTTTGCTTAAAAAAATGCAATTTTAATTTCAAATTTATTGACTTTAGAATGTACATACATTATAATAGGTTTAATTTAAAAAATCAGATATATTTAATAACTCGTATATACCTTGAATAAGGCAGGGCGTATCTACCGGAAACCGTAAACTTCCGACTATGAGTGGTATTAGTATTGGCTATAAATTAGACTTTATGAGCATATTAACATCACTATAAGGTTAGTATGCTTTTTTTTATACATAAAATTAACAGTGAAAATGCAATTATACATTCAAAAAAACATAAAAATGCAATAAATATTTCAAAAATTAGGAGGATTAAAAATGGCTAAAATTATTAAAACTGCTTATACTTTCGATGACTTATTATTAGTACCTAACAAATCAGAAATATTACCAAGAGAAGTAACTACAAAAACTTACTTAACTAAAAAGATTGCTTTAAATATTCCTTTAATGAGTGCTGGTATGGATACTGTAACAGAATCTAAAATGGCGATTGCTATGGCTAGAGAAGGTGGAATCGGAATTATCCACAAAAATATGACTATAGAAGAACAAGCAAGAGAAGTTGATAGAGTAAAGAGACAAGAAAATGGTGTAATCACAGATCCTATATACTTATCAGCTAACCATAGATTACAAGATGCTGAAGATTTAATGGGAAGATATAGAATATCAGGTGTTCCTATAACTGATGAAAATGGTAAATTAGTTGGAATAGTTACAAATAGAGATATGATATTTGAAACAAACTATGATAGAAAAATATCTGAAGTAATGACTAAGGAAAACTTAATTACTGCACCAGAAAATACAACTGTAGAAGAAGCAAAAGAAATCTTAAAGAAACATAAAATTGAAAAATTACCTTTAGTAGATGCAAATGGATGTTTAAAGGGACTTATTACAATGAAAGATATTGAAAAAGTTAAAAAGTTCCCAAATGCAGCTAAAGATGAAAAGGGCAGATTATTATGCGGAGCAGCTGTAGGTGTTACAGGAAACATGATGGAAAGAGTTGAAGCTTTAGTTAAAGCTAATGTTGATGTTATAACTCTTGATACAGCTCATGGTCATTCAAAAGGTGTATTAGATGCCGTAACAGAAATCAAAAAAATATATCCAGAACTTCAAGTTATAGCTGGTAATGTTGCTACAGCTGAAGCTACAGAAGACTTAATCAAAGCAGGTGCTGACTGCGTTAAGGTCGGTATAGGACCAGGATCAATTTGTACTACAAGAGTAGTTGCTGGAGTTGGAGTACCTCAATTAACAGCGGTTATGGACTGCGCAGAGATGGGAAGAAAATATGGCATACCAGTAATTGCCGATGGTGGTCTTAAATATTCTGGAGACATAGTTAAAGCCTTAGCTGCTGGAGCATCAGTTGCTATGATGGGATCATTATTTGCAGGATGTGAAGAAGCACCAGGAGAACTTGAAATATATCAAGGAAGAAGCTACAAGGTTTATAGAGGAATGGGATCTTTAGCTGCTATGGAAAAGGGATCTAAGGATAGATATTTCCAAGAAGGTAATAAGAAGTTAGTTCCAGAAGGTGTTGAAGGAAGAGTTGCTTTCAAAGGATATGTGGCAGATACAATATTCCAAATCATGGGTGGAATTAAATCAGGAATGGGATATTTAGGATCAAAGGATCTTGATACTTTATATGAAACAGCTACATTTGTTGTTCAAACAGCTGCTGGATTTAGAGAAAGTCATCCACATGATATTAACATTACTAAAGAAGCACCAAACTATAGTGTAGGACAATAATCACTATTTAAATAATGCACAATGTACAATTTTAATTATTATATATTTTAGTAATTAAATATAATGCACGTTGTGCATTGTGTTATTTAAAGAAATAGGGCGAATAAAAACTACAAAAAGATAAAAAAAATTCGTGTTTTGTATTGATAAAATGATATATTTAGTTAATAATACAAGTAGAATAATTTTTTAGGAGGAAACCATGAAAAAAGAATTAATTTTAGTTATTGATTTCGGTGGACAATATAATCAGTTAATTGCCAGAAGAGTTAGAGAATGTAATGTATATTGTGAAGTTCATCCATATACTTTAAGCGTTGATAAAATAAAAGAAATGAATCCAAAGGGAATAATATTCACAGGTGGACCAAATAGTGTATATGGTGAGGATTCTCCTTTATGTGATAAGGCGTTATTTGAAATTGGAATTCCTATACTTGGAATATGCTACGGATCACAATTAATGTCACATATGCTTGGAGGAAAAGTTGCTACTGCTCCTGTAAGTGAATATGGAAAGACAAAAGTTGATGTTAGCGTAGATTCTAAGATATTTAAAGGTGTATCAGAATCGACTATTTGCTGGATGAGTCATACAGATTACATAGAAAAGGCACCAGAAGGTTTTACAATAACAGCAACTACTCCAGTATGTCCAGTTGCAGGTATGGAATGTGTAGAGAAGAACTTATATGCAGTTCAATTTCACCCAGAAGTAATGCATACGCAAGAAGGAACAAAGATGCTTTCAAACTTTGTGTATGATGTTTGTGGATGTTCTGGTGATTGGAAAATGGATTCATTTGTTGAAAAAACAATTGAAGAAATACGTGAAAAAGTTGGAAATGGTAAAGTATTATGTGCATTATCAGGTGGAGTTGATTCATCTGTAGCTGCTGTATTACTTTCAAAGGCTGTTGGAAATCAATTAACATGTGTATTCGTTGATCATGGCTTACTTCGTAAAAATGAAGGAGACGAAGTTGAAGAAGTATTTGGACCTAATGGACAATATAACTTAAACTTTATTCGTGTAAATGCTCAAGAAAGATTTTATGAAAAATTAGCTGGTGTAGAAGAGCCAGAACAAAAGAGAAAAATAATTGGTGAAGAATTCATTAGAGTATTTGAAGAAGAAGCTAAGAAAATAGGAACGGTTGATTTCTTAGTACAAGGAACTATCTATCCAGACGTAATTGAAAGTGGTCTTGGAAAGTCAGCAGTTATAAAATCACATCATAATGTTGGAGGACTTCCAGACTGTGTAGACTTTAAAGAAATAATTGAACCACTTAGATTATTATTCAAAGATGAAGTACGTAAAGCTGGTTTAGAGCTTGGTATACCTGAAAAATTAGTATACAGACAACCATTCCCAGGTCCAGGTCTTGGAATACGTATAATAGGCGAAGTAACAGCTGAAAAAGTAAGAATAGTTCAAGATGCAGATGCAATTTATAGAGAAGAAATTGCAAAAGCAGGTGTTGATAAAGAAATAGGTCAATATTTTGCAGCACTTACTAATATGCGTTCAGTAGGCGTAATGGGAGATGAAAGAACTTATGATTATGCTATAGCTTTAAGAGCCGTAACTACAAGTGATTTCATGACAGCAGAAAGTGCTGAACTTCCATGGGAAGTACTTGGTAAAGTAACAACTAGAATTGTAAATGAAGTTAAAGGTGTTAATCGTGTAATGTATGATTGCACAGGAAAGCCACCAGCTACTATAGAATTTGAATAGATAAGAGATTCCTGCATTCTAATTGATATTAGATTTGCAGGATTTTTTTGCGTTTTATAATGAGAGTACTATATTAAAATTGGTGGAATTTGTTATTATACTGGTTTCATGGTATAATGAAAGCAAAAAATAGATAAAGAACCGTCTAAATATAGAAGGGCTTTTGGTATCGTGTCAATTGACATGAATATGGAAAGCTCTTCTTTTTTTATAACAAGGAGGAATAAGAAATGAATTTAATTGCTAAAAAGGTTAGACATATAAAATTTGGTGAAGGAATTGTAACAGATAAAAGAGGCGATATAATAGAAATAGACTTTTCTGGAAGTAATAAAAAATTTCATTTTCCTGATGCTTTTTATAAATTTATTACATGCATGGATAGTGAAATTCAAACGGGAATAGAGACTATTTTGAACGATACTTTAGAAATAGAAAGACAGAAAGAAGAGCGGGAAAGAATGGAACAAGAGCGTATACAGAGAATACAACAATTAAAAGTAAGTGCAAATTCACAAGCTGCCTTTGGCCTTATTGAAAATAGTGAAAGTGAAGTGTTGAAAACATGGTCAATTTGTACTGGAAAATATATAAGTGGAAATTCAAAGGGTAAACCAAGAGTTCCTAATAGGCTTAGATTAAATTCAGCTTGCTTGCTCACTGAGTTACCAGATGGGATGAAAGAAAAGGAAAGACGTATTATAGGAGCATTTATGGTACAAGATGATTTCGAAGGGAAAAAATGTGAAGATGGAATTATAAATAGTCATGATGTATATCGGATATTTCTTAATAAAACAAAAGAAGAACTTCTATTTTGGGATTACTTCGAATCAAATACTAAAAATTTAAAATGGGGTAATACAGAAATGAAATACTTTTCAAATGCATGTATGCAGAAAGTTTTAGATGACATGAAGAAAGTTGTAAGAGATGAAGAGCGTTATAAAATATTAGAATATTTTTATGAGTATTTCTGTAAAGTGAATAAGCTGGATTAATAGAAAATCAAATACAGGGGCACCCTATGAAGAGTTATTTGTAGTGGATAAAAATCTTTATAAAGTTAAAGAATCAGGAAGAGCAAACTAAAAATGTTTAGACATTTTAGTTTGCTTTTATTTTTTGCCAAATAATATTCGAATGTAACATTTTGAAAGAAAAAGGCGAACGAAAAATCATAAAAATTCCTGTGTTTTTTCTAACTTATGCATATATCTTATATGTAAGGAAAAATAATTAAGTAAATAAGTTTGTGCACAGATAAATGTATTAGATATTAGAAGGAGAGAGGTAAAATGAGAGAAAGAAAAAACATAAAATTAAGAGTTGATATGAATGAGGATACTAAATTCAAAATAATAGACAGAAAACCAGAAAGAGATCTTATATATTGTATATGGATTAAATTATTGCTTTTGGCTGGAAAAGTAAATAAAGAAGGAGAGCTATATTTATCAAGAAATATAGCATATACATTAGAAACATTAGCAATAGAATTTAACAGAGATGATAAACAAGTAAGATTAGCTTTAGATGTATTTTTAGAATTAGAGATGATTGAACTCACTAAACATAATGCTTATAAAGTAAAAAATTTTGCAAAGCATCAAAATATAAAAGTGAAAGAGCAAGATAGTGAATTGGATTATATAAAAGATGAGAATACATTAGTTAATAATCAAGGAACTATAGAAGATGATATAGAAGCAGAAAGTCAAAGTATGGGAAAAGATATAAATGACGAGGATAAAGAATTAAATGATGAAGAATTAAAATTTAATAATGTATGCATAAATACAAATCAAGGTGAAAGAGATAAGTGCAATAGTGATAAGATAGACAAAATAAAAGATGGTAAATTTAATGAAGATATGGTTATTTTAGGCACAAAAAATCTTATTGGCGAAGAAGTAGCAAATATAAAAGAACAGAAAGAGAGTGGAATGGAACAAGTATATAATAAATTAGACAACAATCTAAGTAATTCAAAAATAAACAAAAGCCAGATAAATGATACCAAAAATGTGGATAAAAATATAGTGGTTGTGGATAAAAGAAAGAAGAGTAATTCGAAAAAGAATAATAACATAGTTAAGGATGGATTCCAAGATCTAAAAGAAAAATATGTATCAGAAACTTGGGAGGGATTTGGGTGCTTTAAGGAAGAAAAAGGCGATAAAGTTATTATGGAATTTGATGTTTCGTAATTAAGGTATAATATGATTTCAAGAACGTGGAATTGTTTAGTAATAATAGATAAAAGAGATGTATTTGAACAGTATGAATATGAAACAGGAATAAAAGAGACTACTTCATTAAATTAAAGTAATTATCTATTTAGAATAGCTGCTTGCGGTGTACTTGAATAAACCAATTTTGAGTTTATAATTAATATTATGATACAATGTTTGACAGAAGTATTTTATTTAAAGAGGTAGTAGAATGAAAACAAAAGTACCATATTATTATAAAGATTTCAAATGTATAGCTTCAGAATGTCCTGATACATGTTGCGCAGGATGGGAAATAATAATTGATGAAGATACACATGAAAAATATAAAAATGCAACAGGAAAATTCGGAGAAATATTAAGATCTAAGATAACGTTATATGAAGATGGAGAGCCAGGTTTTATATTAGAGGGCGATGACTGTCCATTCTTAAATAAAAACAAACTCTGTGATATATATAGTGAACTTGGTGAAGAAAGCTTGTGCAATACATGTAAGCAGTTCCCAAGGTTCATAGAAGAGTATGGAGATACGAGAGAAATTGGAATATCTATATCATGTCCAGAAGCTGCAAGAATAATATTAGATAATGATAAAAAGGTTGAATTTGAAATAAATGAAGATGATGAAATGGTAAGTGTATATGACGATGTTAATTATGATTTGTTTTTACAGTTAATGCCTGCAAGGAAAATTGCACTAGACATAATTCAAAATCGATCTATGACATTAAAAAATAGAATTGCATTATTGATTAGTTTTGCTCATGATATACAAGATAAGATAGATGCAAATAAAGTATTTGAGGTTGAAGAAGTACGAAAAAGTTACTTAGACGAAGATTTTATAAAAAGTTCTATTAAACAATTAAATAGATATAAAGATAGGGAAAAATTTAAATATGATAATATGCATAAGTATTTTCAAGTTTATAAAAGCTTAGAACATATAGATGAAAATTGGCCTAAGATAGTAGATCATACTTTTGAATATTTCTATAAACTAAATAATGACTATGAGCTTTATATTGATAAACATAATGCGTTTAATAAATATTATAAAGAAAAAGAATATGAATATGAACATTTGATTGTTTATTTTATATTTAGATATTTTATGAAGGCAGTTTATGATTATGATGTGTTGGCTAAAGTTAAACTAGCTGTAGTAAGTTATCTTATTATAAAAGAATTAGATGTTGTTAGATGGATTGATAATAAAGGTAATCTTACTAAACAGGATCAAATTGATTTAATGCATATGTACTCAAAAGATATTGAACATTCAGAAGATAATTTAGAAGAATTAGCACAAATATTTGAAATAAACAAAGTTTTTAGATTGGAAGAGATTCTTATTATGATAATGAATTAAGAAAACTGATCACATTAAGTTTATTTTTTTCAATAAGAAATTTATAATATAGATATACAAAGATAAAAACACAGTTCTGGTTGGTAGTCCAGACGCAGTTATACTGTCAGTAACCTGCCTCCTTGGTTGTCCATTCTTTGTTCATTAGAATTTTAAGGAGGAATTATAATGGACGAAGTAAGTGGAAAGTTACAAGTATTTTTTGAAGAACCTTTTTGGATAGGTATTTTTGAATATGTGTATAGAGATGAGTTATCTGTATGCAAAATAGTCTTTGGACCAGAACCAAAGGAGAATGAAATTCAAGAATTTGTTTTAAGAAATTACTATAAACTTCGATTTAGTCCAACAATTAAAAGTGTTGTAAAAAAGAAAGAAAAAATCAATCCAAAGCGCTTACAGCGAGAAATAAAGAAACAGGTAAAAGAAGTTGGAGTGGGGACAAAATCTCAACAGGCTCTTAAGCTTCAACATGAAGAAAGCAAAACTGACAGAAAAATTAGAACTCGTGAGCAAAAAGAGCAAGAGGAAAGATATAAATTTCAATTGAAGCAGCAGAAACGTAAAGAGAAACATAAGGGAAGGTAATTAATCGGGAAGGTTAATTATCTTCCATTATATATATGTTGCAATAATAAAATTTTATTTAACATGTTTAAAGGCTAAGTAAATACCAGCATATAAAATGTAGAAAAGTAATTATAACATACATATTTATTTTAAGAAGAAAATCAATTAAGGTATAGAATTTTTAAGAATAAAATGTGGCATTGAGAGATAAATATTATCTTTTTATAGAGATAATTAGAAAGATTGTTTATAAGTGACTTATGAAATTTCGAATATAAAACATATAAACAGTTATCACTTAATTTATTTCTTAAAATTAGGTAAACATCATCTGTAAACCTACTATTAAGAAATAGAAAAAATTGAAAATTATAAGATAGCAAATAGGGTTCAATAGCATAATATAGTATCAGATAATTATAAGTTTAAAAATCTTAATCTTTTACAATGAAGGAGAGAAGAAGATGAACAAAAAAACTAGGAATATGGATGATATTATAAGATTCTCTGAAAGGTATGACCGTGATGAATTTATGGATGAAGACGTGCTAGAAGAAGAATTTGTAGATAATGATTTTTCTGATGATTGTAGAATGAACTTAAATGAAGAAGCGTTTAATGATGATTTTTATTGCACAAATGATTCTTTTGATAACCAGAATGAAGAAGAATTAATTCTTAATTTAATTGATTCGGATGATGAGGAGGATGATTGTGATTTTCATGAAGAACATCATGAAATACATTGTTCTCAAGAAAGAGAAGAAGATAATGAAGATAAGGCATATTATACAGAATGTAATTATACCTGTAGATGTAGTAGTGAAGATACTCCAAATCTAGGAAATGAATGTGAAAATCAAGAGTATGAATGTGAAGAAGAGAATCAAGAAGACGAATGTAGCACTAAAGTAGACAAATGCCAGGGTATATATGATGAGGGATATTCAGATGGATTTACTGCTGGTTATGAAAAGGCAAAACAGGAAGTTATTGACTATATAAATAAAAGAAAAAAGAGAAATAGAAGGCGTAAATGCTGCTGTAAATGCTGTCATAGGTGTTGTTGAAAGAACTGTTAAATTACAAAAAATAATAATTTAATTATAAAAAGAGAAATGCTTCATTTCTCTTTTTATAATTATGCTGAATTATTTATATAATAATACAAATAATAAAAAGAGTACATAAGTTTGATGTATTTTGTGATATAATTATGACGAGAAATGATTATTTTTTATGTATATGGAGGTAAAATCAGAAAATGAATAAAAGCATATCATTAGATTTATCAAAAGTAGCACCTTATTTAAAAGAAAACGAAATAACTTACATGGAAGAAATGGTTAAGACTGCTCATGAAAAGTTGCATAATGGAACTGGCGCAGGTAGTGATTTTTTAGGATGGGTTGACCTTCCAGTAAATTATGATAAAGAAGAATTTGCCAGAATAAAAAATTCTGCTGCAAAAATAAAAAGTGATTCAGATGTATTAATAGTTATTGGTATAGGTGGATCATATCTTGGAGCTAGAGCTGCAATAGAAATGTTAACAAACAATTTCCACAATGCTTTAGATAAAGATCAAAGAAAAGCACCTAAGATATTTTATGTAGGAAACAATATTAGTTCAACATATATGACAGAACTTTTGCAAGCGATTGAAGGAAAAGATGTAAGCTTAAATGTAATTTCAAAATCAGGTACAACTACAGAACCAGCTATTGCATTTAGAATTTTAAAATCTTATGTTGAAAAGAAATACGGAGTAGAAGAAGCTAGAAAGAGAATATATGCTACTACTGATAAGGCAAAAGGTGCATTAAAGACACTTGCTGATTCAGAAGGATATGAAACTTTTGTTGTTCCAGATGATGTTGGAGGAAGATTCTCAGTATTAACAGCAGTTGGTTTATTACCAATAGCAGCAGCAGGTATTGATATAGATGCTATGATGCAAGGTGCTACAGATGCAAGAGAAAAATATTCTAATCCTTCATTAGAAGAAAATGATGCATATAAATATGCAGCTGTTAGAAATGCATTATACAATAAAGGAAAAGTAGTAGAAATGCTAGTAAACTATGAACCATCACTTCATTACTTCAATGAATGGTGGAAACAATTATATGGAGAATCAGAAGGAAAAGACAACAAAGGATTATTCCCAGCAGCATGTGATTTTACAACTGATCTTCACTCAATGGGACAATATGTTCAAGAAGGAAGAAGAGTTCTTTTTGAAACAGTTATTAATGTAGAAAAGGCTAAATATGAAATCGAAATAGAAAAAGATGAACAAGATTTAGATGGATTGAACTTCTTAGTTGGAAAGACTATGGATTTTGTTAATAAGCAAGCATTCCAAGGAACTTTATTAGCACACAATGATGGTGGAGTACCTAACGTGGTATTAAGTGTTCCTGAATTAACTCCATACTATTTTGGATATATGGTATATTTCTTCGAAAAAGCTTGTGGAATCAGTGGATATCTTTTAGGTGTTAATCCATTTGATCAACCAGGTGTTGAAGCATACAAGAAAAACATGTTTGCATTATTAGGAAAGCCAGGATATGAAGATATGAAGGCTGAACTAGAAAAGAGACTTTAATATTAATGAGAATTATAATTGATGGAGATGCCTGCCCGGGCATCTCTATTATTGAAAGAATAGCAAAAAAATATTCATTGCAGGTTATTTTATATTGCGATATAAATCATTTTATTCGAAGTGATTATAGTGATGTAAGGATTGTAGATAGTGGGTTTCAAAGTGCTGATATGTATATAATGAATGAAACTAAAGAAAATGATATAGTTGTTTCTCAAGATTATGGTGTTGCAGCCATATGCCTTTCGAAAAAAGCCAGTGTAATAAATCCAAAAGGATATATATATACAGAGAAAAATATTGAAAGGCTTTTAGAAGAGAGACATATATCACAAAAAATTAGGAATGCAGGAGGAAGAACTTCTGGACCGCGAAAAAGAAATAAAGAAGATGATATAAGATTAGAAAGCAATCTTATAAAATTAATAGACAATAAAATTGTAAGTCAGGAGCTATATTAATGGCTTCTTTTTTTATAGATAAATAACATTATATGAAGGAAACGTGATAAATATGATAGAATTTAAATAAAAATAAAATAAATATATTTACAAAAAATGGTAGAAGGTGTACTATAAAGATATGGTATTATGTAATGGGAGTGATTATATGGAAAATATGCAATTAAAATATGTAGAAGTTATTTTCGATAAAGAAAAACCACAATCTATGGGTACAGAAATAAAGATAATAGGAAAGATAGATGAAGATATAAGTAATTTAGAATATAAATTTATAGTTGGTAAAGGCGGTATATGGAAAACAATTCAAGATTTTTCTATAAATAATGAATGCCTATGGGTACCAGACTCTACTGGTAATTATATAGTTATGGTACAAGCAAGAGAAAAGGATGGTAAAAAGCCATTAGATTACTTAGCAAAGCAGGATTATATAATATGTGATGAAGAATCTATGGATAATTATAATAACAATAGTAATTTGAGCAATGAGGATATAAACCATATGAAAACGGAAGAAGAGAAGTTTGAAGATATAATAGAATACAAGGAAAAAGAAGATATTATTAGTATTTCTTCTTTAAATACAGATGAGAAAAAAATTCTTACTGAAGATTTTCAGAATAAAGAATCTGTAAAGATTAGTGCTTCAAAGGAAAAAATTATAGAAGAAGTTGCTTTAGACAAAGATGAAATAACAGTTGGTGAGAAATGCTCTATTGAAGTAAAGTCTTATTACGATAACAATATGCTATATAGGTTTTATATTAAAAGATATAAAGATTGGGATATTATAAGAGATTATGAAACTGATAATATTCTTAAATATACTGCAACACAAGTTGGTGAAAAGGAATTTTTAATACAATGTAAAAGAATAGAATCAAATGAGGTTTTTGATGACTATAGAACTATTAAGGTAAATGTAAAAGAAATGAGACAACTCACAATAAATAACTTTAAATGTGAAAATAAAGATTTGCTTGTAGGAGAACAGTTAAGATTTAAGGTAGAAACTAATTATCATGATGAAACAGTATTATATAAGTTCTATAAAATATATGAAAATGGAAGATCAACATGTATTCAAGAATACTCAAATAATAATGTAGTATGCTATGATGAGAGTCAAAGTGGAAATTATAGAATACTTTGTTTGGCTAAAAATATTCTTTCTAATAAAGAATATGATGATAGGGCGATATTTGTATATACGGCCAAAGCTTATAAAGATATAAGTATAAAGAATTTCATAGCAGATTTAAATTCGCCTCAAGCTATTGGAAGTGATATTAGGTTGACTTCAGAAATTGATGGTGGAAAAAAATTATTATACAGATATGTTGTGAAGGGCGTTATAGAAGAAGATACAGGATTCATAAGTGATGATGAGTATATATGGAGCCCTAAAGAAGTTGGAGAATATGAAATAATAATGTATGTTAAGGATTCATCTTATGATGGAGACTATGAGGATTGTAGAAGGATTAATTTCCTTATTGAAAAGAAAGGTGAAAAACCTATAAAGATAGTTGATGTTATAGTAGATAAGGATAGAAATACTCTAATAAATGATCCTGTTAATATAATGGTGAAATGTGAAAGTGATGCACATGTATTATATTGTTTCAATATAAGGAGAAATGGTTCGCTTATAAATAAAAGTGATTACAATAAATCTAATTGGATTGATTTTACACCTAACAAAACGGGAGAATATGAAATAGAAATAATGGTTAAAGATAAGTATTCAGAAAAAGAATACGATGCTCATACATTTGTATATTTAAAAGTTTTGGATTATTTACCGGCCAAAATAGATTATATTATAATGCCATATAAAGAGAGCCATTTAATTGGAGATATTATATCATTCGAATGTATAGTTCAAGATACTCAAAACATACTTATGAAATATGAAACTAAGATAAATGGACGTAAAGTAGAAGAAACTGATTATATTAAAGATAAAAAGTTAAGATTTACGCCAAAGGTAGCTGGAAAATATACAATAGACGTTTATGCCAAGAATGTTAAATGCAAAGATGAATTTGATTTTAAAAAGCAAGTTAACATATATGTTAGTGAAGCTTTGCCTGTAATTAATACAAATATAGTTACTAACAAAAAAGAATTTAAAATTAATGAGGAAATTACATTTGATGTATTTAATAAAGGTGGAAAAGATGTTTGTTATGAATTCTATTTAATGAGGAATAATACATGGGAAAGGGTGCAGGCTTATAGCAGAAAGAAATATTATAGTTTCATTCCTTTCACAGCAGGAAAATATAAAATTTTAGCTTTGGTTAAGAGTTTTTATAAGAAAGTTAATTATGAAGATTATGATGAATTATCATTTGAAGTTAAAGATATTTAATTGTATTCCGAAAATATAAATTAGAGAAAAACTTAGGGAGGAAACAAACTTATGGCAATAGATAGTTTGAATTCACTTTCAACAGAACAATTATTAGCTTTAACAACAAGTGGAAACGGTCAATTAACTGGAAGTGATTCGTCATCTTCAGGTATTAATGAATCGGATATAGCTTTTCAAACAGTTATGGACAATATGCTTAACTCATCAAAGAACTCGAATACATCTACATCTTCAACTAATGATATATCAGCAGAACAATTAATGGCAATGTCTTTAATGAGTAATGGTCAGTTAACAAGCAGTGATGATAGCAGCAGCTCTGAATCAAAGGATATGTCAAATCAAATGACGTTAGCTAATGCATTGATGATGAAGTCAGTTCAAGAATCAGCAAAAAGCTCTAACGATACAAAAAATAGTGCTGTTCAACAAGATTGTCCAACAGGACAGGATTTAGAAAAATTAGCTATGATGGTTAATGAAAGAGGAGCAGATTATAGTAATTATATATCTAATAATGCAACTCCAGCTGACATGGAAAAGATTTATGCAGCAGTAGATGATGCTTCAAAGAAGTATGGAGTAAATAAGGACCTGATTTTAGCTGTAATTAAGCAGGAATCAAATTTTGATTCTACAGCAGTTTCAAGCGCAGGAGCTATGGGACTTATGCAAATAATGCCTTTTAACTTTAGTAGCTTAGGAATTTCAGATCCATATGATGTTAATCAAAACGTTAATGGAGGAACTCAATTATTAAAGCAAAATCTTGATAAGTATAATGGAAATATAGATATGGCTTTAATGGCGTATAATGCAGGCTCTGGCACTATGCAAAAAAGAGGAGTTGCTTCTGAAAATGATTTATACAAAATGCCAGCAGAAACTCAAAATTATGTACCAAGTGTTCTTAAGTATTATAAGAGTGGGGTTTAATTTTAGAAAATAAACAATTAAGCCTTTTAAATTACAATTCGATATATATTTATAGACTAAATCAAAATTAAATTATTATTTTGATTTAGTCTTTTTGCATTTGAGAATAAATGAATTTTATATGTTACAATGTGTAACACTATGATAAAATAAATAGAGTTATATCTAGAAAGTAAAATCATTTTGAAGTAAATAAATTAGAGCTGGTAAATAAATAGTGGATTGGAGTGTATATTATGGAAAGATTAGATAAGATTATTTCTAATTTAGGATATGGAAGTAGAAAAGATGTGAAGTCTTTTGCTAAAAAAGGATTAATAGAAGTCGATGGAGTTGTAGTTAAAGATAATGGTATGTTAGTTGATCCTGAAAGTTCTATTATAAAAGTAAATGGCGAAGAAATATTATATCGTAAATACATATATTTAATGATGAATAAACCAGATGGTGTTATTTCAGCAACTCATGATAATAGAGATGAAACAGTTGTTGATTTACTTGAACTAGATCATCAAGTATTTGATCCATTTCCAGTTGGTAGGTTAGATAAGGATACAGTAGGATTGTTATTACTTACAAATGATGGAGAACTTAATCATAGATTAATATCCCCTAAGTATCATGTAGATAAGATATACTATGCTGAGATAGATAAAAAAGTTGATGAGAGCGATATTGAAGCGTTTAAAAAAGGAATAACATTAGATGATGGATATAAATGTTTAGAAGCAAAGCTTGAAATAATATCTGCTACAGAAAAAGGATCAGAAGTTAGAGTTACAATTCAAGAAGGAAAATATCATCAAGTAAAAAGAATGTTTGAAGCAGTAGGGAAAAAAGTGATTTATCTTAAAAGAGAGGAATTTGGAGGATTGATTTTAGATCCAGAATTAGAAGAAGGCGAATATAGAGAATTGACAGATGACGAATTAGCACTTTTAAGAAGCTATTAACGAATATTAAATCATTTTGCAATAAAATCATTCATTTATAATAAAAAAATTAATAAATTTAAATAAATTACTTGCATTTATTTAAGAGATACTCTATAATAATCATGCAAGGATAAATAAAAGGAATATATAGCCCCCTTTTTATTTATTGCTTATTGCTTATTGCTGAAGCGCAACCTAGCCCCAAGGGTTGCGTTTTTTTTATTTTGTAAACTGAAAATGTTTACTTGTAAATATGAATACGATAACAAAAAATTGTGCCTAAAAATTTAAGATAAAATATTATATAAAAGTTAGATTAACAAAAAAATAGCAAATCTGAATTATAAATTTCATTTATTAATATTAATGAAATTTATAATTCAGATTTTTTGCATCTTTTATTATAAATATTAAAATTTGTTTATTGGGGAAAGATTAATTATAGAGTATATTAATAATTTTTTTATTTAGATAATATATATTTAATTTTGCAATTAGGAGAAAGTATTACAAACAACATAAATTTTCTTATATAGTCTTCAATTTATTGTACTTATGGTATAATATTTTAAGGATTGGGAAAGGAGGAATAAGTAATGATGGACTTAAAAAAATTACTTAATAAAGAACAATATGAAGGGGCTACGACTATAGATGGGCAGGTGTTAATTTTAGCAGGTGCAGGATCAGGAAAAACAAGGGTGTTAACACATAGAATTGCTCATATGGTAGATGATTTAGATATACCGCCTTATAACATATTAGCAATTACTTTTACCAATAAAGCAGCAAAAGAAATGAAGGATAGAGTTAAAGCTCTTATTGGTGAAAGAGCAGAAAACATGTGGATATCCACTTTCCATTCAACTTGTGTAAGAATATTAAGAAGAGAAATAGATAAATTAGGATATAAAAGCAGCTTTACTATATATGACAGCTCGGATCAAAAAACATTAGTTAAAGAGTGTATGAAGACACTTAATATTAATGAAAAAGATATAACAGAGCAAGAAATAATGGGTAAAATAGGTAAGGCTAAAGATAGAATGCAAGATGTCAGAAGTTTTATGCTAGAAAATGAAAGCAATTTTAGGGAAAAGAAAATTGCTGATGCATATGAGATGTATCAAAAGAGACTTAAAGAAAACAATGCTTTAGATTTTGATGATCTTATTTTTAAAACTGTAGAATTATTTAAAAAGAATCCTGAAGTGCTGGATTTTTATCAAAATAAATTTAAATATATAATGGTAGATGAGTATCAAGATACTAATGGTGCTCAATATGAATTGGTCAAATTACTTGCAGCTAAATATAAGAATATATGCGTTGTGGGCGATGACGACCAATGTATATACCAGTGGAGAGGAGCAGACATTGAGAATATCTTAAGTTTCGAAAAAGATTATCCAAGTGCAAAAGTTATTAAACTTGAACAAAATTATAGATCAAAAGGTAATATACTAGATGCTGCAAATACAGTTATAATTAACAATTCTCACAGAAAAAGCAAGGTTTTAAGAACTGAGCAAGAGGGTGGAAGTAAAATTAAAGTTTATAGAGCTTATGCAGATAGTGATGAAGGCGATTTTGTAGGAATGCAGATTTCAAAGATAAAGGAAGCTGAAAGCAAGAATTATAATGATTTTGCAATTCTTTATAGAACCAATGCTCAATCAAGAATCTTTGAAGAAAGCTTTAGAAGAAAAGGAATTCCATATAAGATAGTTGGTGGAACACGATTCTATGATAGAAAAGAAATAAAAGATATGCTTGCATACTTAAAGGTAATTATTAATCCTCAAGATGATATAAGTATAAAAAGAATTATAAATGTTCCTAAGAGAGGCATAGGAGATGCTACAGTAAATAAAGTTCAGGACTTTGCAGAAAATTTTGAATTAAATATGTGGGATGCTTTAGCTGAAGTAAGAACTATTCCAACTTTAACAGCTAGAAATGTATCTACTATTGAACCATTTGTTGGATTAATGGAAAGATTCATGGAGTTAAGTGAGGTTATACCGGTATCTGAACTTATTAAAACAATATTAGAAGAAACTGGTTATTTAAAGCAATTAAAAGAATCAAAGGAAATTGAAGATAAAAGCAGAATTGACAACTTAGAAGAACTAGTATCAGATGCTGTTGAATTTGAAAAAAGCAGTGAAGATAAAACATTGTCTGCTTACTTAGAAAAGGTATCTTTAGTTCAGGATACTGATAAAATTGAGGATGAAGATGATAGTGTAGTACTTATGACCGTTCATAGTGCAAAGGGACTTGAGTTTCCAGTTGTATTTATGGTTGGAATGGAAAATGGTATTTTCCCGGGAAATGCGTCGTTTGAAAAAGAATCAGAGATGGAAGAGTCGAGAAGACTTTGTTATGTTGGTATAACAAGAGCAAAAGAAGTACTATTTATGACGTCAGCAGAAGTAAGAAGAGTATTTGGTCGAACTGTTGCATATCCTCAATCAGATTTTATTAATGAAATAAAGCCAGAACTTAAAGAGTATGTTGCAAATGATAAAGCAAAAATTAAGAGTAGAGATAGTTTTGTTAATACAAGTAGTTATAATAATCCACATAGTTTAAGAAATAATCTAACAGGTAATAATCAAGTAGCTAAAAGTGGGTTATCTTTAAGCAGAAACGGATTTGATATAACTCCAAATAATATGAATCAATCTTCAGGGAAATATTTAAATGCAAGTGAAGCTACACTTGGAAGAAAAGTAATACATGAGAAGTTTGGTGTTGGAACAATAGTTCAGGTTCAAGAGAATGGTGGAGATAAGAAATTAACAATAGCGTTTGATAAGCAAGGAGTAAAGAATTTAATGCTATCATTAGCTAAACTGAAATCAGTATAACTAACTATTTTTAAAAGGAGAATAGTAATTTTGGATAGTAAAAAAAGAATTGAAGAATTAGTTGAAAAGCTGAATAGATATTCGTATGAATACTATTCTTTAGATAACCCATCTGTAACAGATAAAGAGTATGATAAACAGTATGATGAGTTAAGAAAGTTGGAGGAAGAAACAGGATATGTTCTTCCTTATTCTCCGACGTTAAGAGTTGGTGATGTTGTTTTAGGTGGATTTAACAAATATACACATAAGGCAAGACTATGGAGTATGGATAAAGCTCAAACTGTGCAAGCATTGAAAGATTGGCACAATAGAAATGTGAAATTTGTAGAGGAAATGAGAAGTAGAGGAGAAGAGCTTCCAGATTTAAAATATGTTCTTACTAAAAAGTTCGATGGATTAACAATTAACCTTACTTATAATGAAGAAGGAGTTCTTTCTATAGCTGCAACTAGAGGAACTGGTGAGACTGGAGAAGATGTAACCGCTCAAGTTAAAACAATAAAATCAATTCCACTTAAGATTGATAGTGATGATGTGTTTGAAGTTCATGGTGAAGCAATCATGACGCAAGAAGCATTTGATAAATATAATGAGTCTTCAGAAATTCCATTAAAGAACTTAAGAAATGGAGCTGCTGGAGCTCTTAGAAATCTTAATGTTAAAGAAACAGCAAGAAGAAATTTATCAGCATTTTTCTATGATGTGGGTTATAAGGAAGGCGAGCAATTTAAATCTTATTTAGAAATGATGAAATTCATAAAAGAAAAAGGTCTTCCAGTTGATGATTATATGGAAGTTTGTACTACAATAGAAGAAATAGAAAAACAAATAGAACATATAAAGGAAATAAGATTCACATTAGGATATGATATTGATGGATTAGTAATAGCTATTGATGATATTAGAACCAGAGAACTACTTGGTTACACGGTTAAGTTCCCTAAGTGGGCCATTGCTTATAAATTTGAAGCTCAGGAAGCAACAACTAAGCTTTTAGATGTTGAATGGAATGTTGGTAGAAGCGGAAGAGTTGGACCAACAGCTATATTAGAACCAGTAGAGCTTGCTGGAGTAACTGTTAAGAGGGCCACTCTTAATAATATGGATGATATTCAAAGAAAAGGTGTAAGAATAGGTGCTGATGTATTTGTAAGAAGAAGTAATGATGTTATTCCTGAAATCATGGGAGTGGTTCCAGAATCATTAGATGGCTCAGAAGAAATAAAAGTACCAGAAACATGTCCTGCCTGTGGAAGTCACTTAGTATTAAATGGAGCGCATTATTTCTGTGAAAATACTCTGTCTTGTAAACCACAAATGGTTAAGAGTATCGTTCATTATGCAGGAAGAGAAGCTATGAATATAGCAGGATTCTCAGAGAGAACTGCTGAACAATTATTTGAAAAATTAAATATTAAATCAATATCTGATTTATATAAATTAAAAGAAGAAGAGTTAGTTGATTTGGAGAAATTTGGACCAAAGAAGGCACAAAATCTTTTAGAAGCCATAGAAAAGAGTAAGAATTGTCAATTACATTCATTTATATATGCCTTAGGAATACCTAATGTAGGTGCAAAAACGGCTAAGGATTTGGTAAATAAATTTAAATCAATAGAAGGTCTTAAGAAAGCAACGTTTGATGAACTTGTTAGTGTTCAAGATGTTGGTGATATAGTTGCACAAGATGTATTAGCTTTCTTTAAAGAAGAAAAAGTATTAGAGACAATTGATGAGTTATTATCATTAGGTGTTAATCCTATGTATGAAGAAAAAGAAGTTATTCAAAGTCCTTTTGAAGGGAAAACAGTGGTTGCAACAGGATCGCTTCAAAATTACTCAAGAACTGGAATAAAAGAAAAATTAGAAAGTTTAGGAGCTAAGGTAGCAGGAAGCGTAAGTAAGAAGACAGATTATGTAATAGCTGGAGAAGCAGCGGGATCCAAACTTACAAAGGCACAAGAGCTTGGAATAAAAGTGCTTTCAGAAGAAGAATTTGAAGAGATGTTGAAAGGGTGATGTATATGAAAAGATTAGTTGAGGCATTAGTGTATGTTTTGACTATAATAACTAGCATAATAGTAATATGTACATTTTTAACAACATACCAATTTCATTATGTAGGTCAGATGTTTAATTCATATGTCCCTCTTCAATTCGGAGTAAGTGCTACTATGGCAGCTCTTGGTCTTAGATTTATCTTAGATAAATCTATAGAGAAAAGAATGTTGTATTCTGGAATTAGCTTTGTAATATCATTAAGTTTACTTTATTTTGCACTTAATTGGATAAAATAATAAAAATTAATGTACACAATACTTAAATAGTAAAATAACGAAATTTATGATAAAATTTAATATGTTAATTTAGAATGAAATCAATTTACAATTGACAATGTTCGAGTGACAATTAATGGAGAAAAGCAATTATATCTTCCAACTGTCAACTTGTTATATGTCAACTGTTAACTATAAAAACAGGAGGTTTTAATTATGGCTGTTAGCAAAAAAGATGTTGAATATGTTGCTGAACTTGCAAGATTAAGCTTTGATGAAAATGAAAAAGAAGGTTTAGCAGAAGATTTAAATCAAATATTAGCTTATGTAGAAAAACTAGGTGAATTAGATACAGAAAACGAAGATATAATAGTAAACCCAATTTATATCGAAAATAAATTTAGAGAAGATGTTGTTGTACCATCTCTAGACCTTAAAGATGTAGTGAAAAATGCACCAGATGCATTAGAAGAATATGTTGTTGTTCCAAGTATAATTAAAGAATAGTGTAGAAATGGAGGCAGATTCAATGGAGTTTTCAAATTACAAGGCTCATGAATTAAAAGAAATAATAGCAAAAAAAGAAGCTTCAGTAGAAGAAATTACAAAAGCTCATTTAGATAAAATTGAAAATGTTGATTCTAAAGTGGATGCATTTTTATATGTAGCTAAAGAAGAAGCATTAAATGAAGCAAAAGCTTTAGATGAAAAGTTATCTAAAGGTGAAGATTTAGGAATATTAGGCGGAGTTCCTCTAGGAATAAAAGATAATATAAGCGTTAAGGGTATGCAAAATACTTGTGCTTCTAAAATATTAGAAGGATATATTTCACCATATGATGCAACTGTTTCTGAAAAAGTAAAAGCAGAAGGCGGAATTATTTTAGGAAAATTAAATATGGATGAATTTGCAATGGGTTCATCAACTGAAAATTCAGCATTTAAGATAACTAAGAACCCTTTTGATTTAGAAAGAGTTCCAGGTGGATCATCAGGTGGATCAGCAGCTGCTGTAGCTTCAAAAGAGGTTCCAATAGCGCTTGGAACAGATACAGGTGGATCAGTAAGACAGCCAGCTTCTTTCTGTGGTATTGTTGGACTTAAGCCTACATACGGAAGGGTTTCAAGAAATGGTGTTGTAGCATATGGGTCTACATTAGACCAAGTTGGTACACTTGGAAGAGACGTTAAAGACTGTGCTTTATTAACTCAAGCAATTGCAGGTGTTGATAATAGAGATTTTACAAGTGTAGATGTAAATGTACCTAATTATTTAGATTCTTTAAATACAGATATTAAAGGAAAGAAAATAGCAGTACCATCTGAATTCTTTAAAGAAGGATTAGATGAAGATGTTAAAAAGGCTGTATATGATGCTCTAAAAGTATTTGAAGCTAATGGAGCAGAAGTTAAGGAAGTATCACTTCCACTTGCAGATTATGCTATTGCAGCTTACTATTTAGTAGCTTGTGCTGAAGCTTCTTCAAACTTAGCTAGATTTGATGGAGTTAGATTCGGACATAGAACAGAAAATCCAGAGGATGCAGTTGAGTTATATTTCAAATCAAGAAGTGAAGGATTTGGAAAAGAAGTTAAGAAGAGAATTATGCTTGGTACATATGCTTTATCAGCAGGATATTATGATGCATATTATAAAAAGGCATTAAAGGTTAGAAATCTTATTAAAGGTGACTTTGATAAGATATTTAAAGATTTTGATGCAATTATATCACCAACTGCACCAACTCCAGCTTATAAAATTGGAGAAAAAACAGCTAATGCATTAGAAATGTATTTAGGTGATATTTATACTGTACCTGTAAACATAGCAGGTATTCCAGCAATTTCACTTCCATGCGGATTATCAAATGGTCTTCCTGTAGGTATGCAAATCATGGGTAACTACTTCAAAGAAGATACATTATTTAACTTAGCTTATAGCTATGAACAATCAACTAATTGGCATGAAATGCATCCAAATTTATAGGAAGAAGGAGTGAGAGTAATGGAATTTGAATCAGTCATTGGATTAGAAACACACGTAGAACTTTCAACTAAAACAAAAATGTATTGTGGTTGTGCTATTGAATTCGGTGGAAAGGCAAACACTCATGTTTGTCCAGTATGTCTAGGTCTTCCAGGTTCACTTCCACAACTAAATAAACAGGTTGTTGAATTAGGAATTAAAGCAGGTATAGCTTTAAATTGCGAAATAACTAAAGTAGGAAGAATGGATAGAAAGAATTATTTCTACCCAGACTGTCCTAGAAACTATCAAATAACTCAAGATGAATTACCACTTTGCAGAAATGGATATGTGGATATTGAACTTGAAAGCGGAGAAATTAAGAGAATTGGAATCGAAAGAATTCATATAGAAGATGATGCTGGTAAGTTATTACATACTAAGAGAGGGGCGCTAATCGACTTTAATAGAGCAGGAGTACCTCTTATTGAAATTGTAACAAAACCAGATTTGAGAACTACAGAAGAAGTTACATTATACCTAACAAAGATAAAGAGTATACTTTCGGCAGCAGGAATATCTGACTGTAAGATGGAAGAAGGTTCTTTAAGATGTGATGTTAACATTTCAGTAAGAGAAAAAGGCGATGAGAAGTTAGGCGTAAGAACAGAAATCAAGAATATAAACTCATTTAAATCTGTTGAAAAAGTATTGAATTATGAATTTGACAGACAAGTTGAAGCAGTTAAGAATAACGAAGAAATGTTTGTTGAAACAAGAAGATGGGATGAAGCAAATAATTTAACTGTAGTTATGAGAAGTAAGGAAGAAGCTAATGACTATAGATACTTCCCAGAGGGAGATTTAGTTACTCTTAATATTTCTGATGAATGGATTGAAGAAATAGGAAAGACTATACCTGAATTACCACATGAAAAACAAGCTAGATTTATTAAAGAATATGGATTACCTAAGTATGATGCTCATGTATTAACGTTAACAACATCTATGGCAGATTTCTTTGATGAAGCAGCTAAATTATCAAGAGATCCAAAGGCAGCATCTAACTGGATAATGGGTGATATATCAAGGCTTATGAAGGCAGAAAGTATTTGGATTGAAGAACTTAAATTCACTCCAAATGATGTAGCAGAATTAATAGAAGTTATTAAAGATGGTACAATATCTTCAGCAATAGGTAAGCAAGTATTAGAAGATATGTTTGAAAGTGGAAAATCACCTAAAACTATAATCGACGAAAAAGGATTAAAAGTAAACAATGATGAAGGTGCTATCCTTGAAATGGTTAATAAAGTTTTAGATGAAAATCCACAAGTTATTGAACAATTTAAGGCTGGAAAAGATAGAATACTTGGATTTGCTGTAGGTCAAGTTATGAAAATGGCTAAAGGTCAAGCAAACCCAGGAATTGTTAATAAGTTAGTAGAACAAGAAGTTAAAAAGAGATAAGACACTTTTTAGAAATGGCAGCAGATAGTTTATAAGATTATTTGCTGCCTTTTTATTCAAAATTATTTTGGAAATAATAGTAAGAAAAATGATGCTTTATGATAAAATAGTTTTTAAGTAGTGTTATAATAATTAACATGAAAAATGAAAATTATAAAAAGGGGGAGTTTTTCATGACAACACCATCTATAAATGCATAGCAGAGGCTATTGCGTTTAATAACAGATAAAAATAGCCTTTGCTCATCCTAATTAAAGAAAGAAATTATATTTAGGAGGAGAGCAAGTAGTGAGCTATGTAAAGGCTGTAGATGTATTGCCAGATGAAATTTTAGAATTGATTCAAAATTATGTTGATGGAGAGTACATTTATATTCCAAGAAAAGAAGACAATAAAAAGAGTTGGGGAGAGAATACTGACTATAGAAAAGAAATAGAAAAAAGAAATTCTATGATATATGAAGAATATAAAACTGGAGTAAAGATAAAAATTCTTGCAGAAAAATATTTTTTATCAGAGAAGAGTATTCAAAGAATTGTCTTACAAAAAAGTAAAAATGAATAAAGGTAAATGAGGCATATTATTTAAAAACTGCTTATGACTGTAAAATAGTAATTTATAGTCATAAGCAGTTTTATTATTTTGTGAATTTTTCTTGTTTATTAAAGTCAGTCACATTATCGATCTTAGAATCATTTTTATCATCGGAAATGTCAAAATCTTCTTCACCAATTAAATATGAATAATCATTTTTATTATTGTCATCACTTAAACTGTCAGATATTTTTGATATTTTTTGATATATTTTTTCTAATATGTAATTGTGATAACGTTGATGACGGAAAGCTTTTAATGCTACAACAAAAAGCCATATTCCCAAAAACATAAATACACACATAAATACTATAGAAACTATTGCAAATGCTCCAAATAAATATTCCATTTGAAAAACCTCCCAAATAAGATATTAAAATTATATCACAATAATAAAAAAAATATAACTGTTTATTAGAGCTAAAAAATGGAAATACTACGTAATATAGTTTAGTTTGAAATAAAAGTTATAATAAATATCTTAAAGTAATGTAAAAGGGAGGAATAAAATTTGAAAAAATATTTTATTCTTATGTCTATAACACTAATATTTGTATCATTTTGTTTAGGATTTGTATATAAAGATGATGATAAAACGGTTAGTGATGACTCTGTAAATGCATTTACTTATGGCGTACAAAATATACCAGAGAATTTAAGAACTGTAACGAATCTATCAATTAGAGATAAAGATATTCTTTGTGCATTAAGTAAAGGGCTAATAGAGAAGGATGAAAATGATAAAATTATATCTGTATTATGTAGTGAAATAACACAAAGCTCTGATGGAATACAATATGAATTTAAGATAAGAGATGATATATATTGGAGTGACGGAAGCAAAATAACTTGTGATGATATTGTAACCTTCTTTAAGGAATTAATAAAAGAAGAAGATGAGAATAATATACAAGCGTTACTTGACGTATATGGGGCTAAACAGTTTAAAGATGGCAAGGTCACATTTATGACTGGAGTTGCTATAACAAATAATGATGGAAAAGTTGTTATGAGGTTAAACAAGCCAAATAAGGATTTTATAAATGAATTAACAAAGCCTCAATATAGATTGAGAAAGAATATATTAATGTGGGGAGACATGAATAAAAACTATAATGATTTAGTTTATAGCGGAGATTACAAAATAGAGAGTGCAGATAATCAAAATATGAAACTGGTCAGCGTAAAGAAAGATTCAGAAAATAAAGAGATTATAAATATAGTAAAAGATGAAAATACTGAATTATCAATGGCTGCATTTGAAATAAAACAAAGAGATATAATTATTGATCCTCCAGAAAGTGAGCTAAGCAAGTTAGCAGAAGAAAAAAAACTAATAACATTACCAATAAATAAATCTACGTATGTTTATATAAGTGATAAGAATGGCGATATCCCATTAGCAGGGAGAAGAGATATATATAACAATATATGTGAAGCTTTAAGTAGATTTTATGGCGATGATAATAAAGAATTTGAATTAGCTGAATGTAGTTATTTTAGAGAAGACAAGAACAATCTAACAAATATACAACAAAGAAAAGTAAATTTGAATAAGAAAGAGGAATGGAGTGAGCCTCAAATATTAACTATACTGGCTGAAGATAATACTGAAAACAGAAACTTATGTAGAGCAATTGAACAATGGTTTAAAGATAATACTCATATTACTATAAGATATAGTTTTGTTAAAGATGAAATAAATGATGAAGAATTAAGAAACAGATATGATATGGTATTGATAAATTCTGAGGCAGATTCTAATAACAAACAAAGGTTATTTAATGGATTTTCTAATTATATGAGTGATAGCGAAAAAGATTTATTTAATAAAGCGAATGGAAATTATAATTTATTAGAGGAAACATTATTTAGTGATTATAGTATATTACCATTAGCGTTTTATAATGAGAATATAGGATTTTCAGATGAGATTTCTACACTCAAGATAGATGGTAATGGAAATATTAATTTTAGTAGTATAAAATAAAAAAAGATTAATCATTGCATATTTTAAACATAAATAAAGGGGATATATCAGAAATGCCATTAAATTTGATATATCCCTGCAATTATAGTGATTTAATTTATCTTTTCTTTGATTTTTTATTCTTAGATAAATTAGGGTGTTCGCTACTGGAAGCTTTATTTTCAGAGAGACCATTTAAAGTTATTTGAGGCTCTGAATTATTGCTTATATTTTCTAATTCTGATGTAGTATCAATAACTGAGTCATTGGATTTTATTTCAGAAATTTCTGATTCTATATCTGAAGGTTCATTGTTATCTAAGTTAGCGTTTTTAGATTCTGAAGATGATGATTTTCTAAGTGAATTGTTTAAAGCTTCTTGCTTTTCAAGCGGAAGATTTAATTCCATAGTATCCTCAACAGAGTTTCTAAAAAGATATATTATTAAAAAGAAATTAGTCATATTTTTATTGCTATCAAATGTAATTCTACCTTTGCTTAGATTATCTTTCTTTTTAGAATATTCTAGATTTTTTACAAATATAGGTGCTAATCCTGTACTCTTAGGAGTTGGAAGTACCGACATTCTAAAATAACTTTCATCCATCATATCATCAACACGAAGACTTAATCTTTTATATCTTTCTACTTCATCTAAAGTAGGTGCTTCAGGCCAGCTGGATAATAGACCTCCATTTACATAAAATCTTTTAAATATTCCTGATACAATAGGCTTTAAATCATTTGTTTTATCAGTTTCTTCAGAGTACAAAATTAATGAAATTAGATAGAAATTTATTTCTGTACATGAATACTTAATATCTTTTTTATCAGATATCTTTAAAAAGATATTTTTATCATTATCATATAAGCTGAGAAGTTTTTCGTTTATTTCCTTAGCAGTCTCTTTGAAGGAAATAATATCTGTATGTTTATAAGCTTCCATTAAACATATAGCGAATAAAGCGCAATCGTCTAGGGAATCTATATAGTAATCTTTTTCTTGAAATTTATTGACTAAATAATCACCTAAGTCAAGAATAAGTTCTCTAGCTATTAATGAATTTGAATATTTGTAGAAAACATTAAGTGCTAAGAATATTTCTATGCTTTCTGTAAATGATAAATCATAAAGAGAATCCTTATACTCCTTAAACACTTGCAAAATTTCATATGAAAAGATTTTGTAATCTTCGCAGGCATCATCAGAAGGGTTGTATATTGAATATAATAAATATGCATCCATCATAAATGCTTGATCTGAAAACTTGAATTTATTATCTTTATCTACTAATTCATATCCTTTTGAATTACCATCAGATATATTTTTCTTGGGAACAAATAGACCTTCTGCATTTCTTAAATGCTCTGAATAAAATTGGAGCTGCTCTTTAGCTAAATATTTATATGCATTTTCAAGAGAATTGATATTTCTATTACCCTCAGTAAAATGCGAGTAGTATTTACTTAACTCAAGAAGGCATAATGTCATAAGGGCATTAGTAGTAGGTGATATCTCTTTCTTAAAAGTTGACTCATCAAACCCATGACTTGTTTTATTATGGATGAACATAGGAGAAGCTTTTCTATATAAGCATAATAGTGGTGAAAAATTATTTAGTGTGCTAATATCATTTATAGAAGACTTTTTTGAAGTCCTTACTGGAGGAATTATAAGTCCACATTTTGAATTTAGTACTAAAGTTTTAACTGATTCTTTTGATAAGTAAAAAAGTTGACCACTAATTTCTTTTTGGGAAAGACTATTCATCCTGAAAAATGGTCCTATATATCTCAATGTATACACCTCTCATAAAATTCTAATCTTATTCATTAATATGAATTTAGTAGTGAAAAGGTGCATAAAAAACAACTAAAAGGGGAGATTTTTAATGATTAAGGAAGGAAAATTAAACTTTGATGATCTGAAGAACATTATTTTTAATAATAAATCAATAAAAAGAGATGAGGTTATTGTTAGAAATGATGTTGGTGAAGATTGTTCTATAATTGATTTTGGAGAAAGTGAAGCAATATTCTCTACAGATCCAATTACAGGTGCAGATAAGAACGTGGGGAAGCTTGCTGTTCATATAAATTGTAATGATATAGCTTCAGCAGGTGGAGAACCAATAGGAATTTTAGTTACTATTTTAGCACCTACTACATCAAGCTTAGATGAAATCAATGATGTTATGAAAGAAATTAATGAAGAAGCAGAAAAAATAAATGTTGAGATTATAGGTGGTCATACGGAGGTTACCAGTGCAGTTAATAAAATGATTATTTCAGTTACTGTGATAGGAAAAAATCCAAGGGGAAAATCAGTTAGGACTGCAGGTGCGATGGTTGGAGATGATATAGTAGTAACAAAAACCATGGGACTCGAAGGAACTTGCATTTTAATTAATGATCATGAAGAGAGATTAAATAGGATTTTATCAAAAGAAGAAATAGATATTGGAAAATCATTAATAGATGAATTGAGTGTCTTAAAGGAAGGCAGAATAGCAGGAAAATTAGGTGCACATTCAATGCATGATATAACAGAAGGTGGACTTCTAGGGGCTATATTTGAAGTATCTGCTGCTGCTAATAAAGGATTTGAAATATATAAAGACAAGGTGCCAGTACTAGATATTACAAAAAAGATTTGTAAAGAATTTAATATAGATTATCTTAGATTAATATCATCTGGCAGTATGATGATTACTACAAATAAAGGAAAAGAATTAGTTAAAGAACTTGAAGGTTATAACATAAAAGCTACTATAATAGGCAAGATAACCGAAAAAGATGGTTTTTTAATAGAAGATGGCAAAAAAATTAAGGTGGATCCACCTAAAAGAGATGAATTATTTAATATAGGAGAGTGACATTTTGAGAGTTGATGGAAGAAAGAATGACCAAATTAGACATACAAAAATAATTAGAAATTATACTAAATATGCAGAAGGATCTGTTCTTATTGAGGTAGGAGATACAAAAGTACTATGTAATGTTTCAATTGAAGAGAAGGTTCCACCATTTTTAAAAGGTAAGGGTGAGGGATGGATTGCAGCGGAATATAATATGCTACCTAGATCCACAGAAGTTAGAAAAATAAGAGATATCGCTAGATTAAAAATAGATGGAAGAACTATGGAGATACAGAGATTAATAGGAAGAGCATTAAGAGCAGTAGTTGATTTAAAAGCTCTTGGAGAAAAAACTTTGTGGATAGATTGCGATGTTATTCAAGCTGATGGTGGAACTAGAACAACATCTATTTCAGGAGCATTTATAGCACTTGTTGATGCTGTTAATAAGATGCATAAGTCTAAGCCTTTTAAAGTGTATCCAATCAGAAACTTTGTAGCTGCAACTAGTGTTGGAATATTAAATAATGAGAAGCTGCTAGATTTATGCTATGTAGAAGATTCGGAAGCAAAAGTTGATATGAATGTAGTAATGACAGATGAAGGGGAATTCATAGAAGTTCAAGGGACTGGTGAAGAAGCTCCTTATACAAGAACAGAGCTAAATGAATTAATAGATCTTGCGGAAAAGGGAATAAAGCAAATGATTCAAGCCCAAAAGGATGCGCTTAAGATGGATGCGCTTTGGATAGGAACTGGAGGAAGCAATTAATGAAAAAATTAATATTAGCAAGCAATAATGCAAAAAAGGTAAAAGAAATTAAAGAAATATTAGAAGGACTACCTATAGAAGTAAAGTCTTTAAAAGATGAAGGAATTGATATTGATGTAGTTGAAGATGGGAAGACTTTTGAAGAAAATGCTAAGAAAAAAGCTAAAGAAATATATGAGTTTTTATTATCTAAAGGGAAAAAAGATTTTATAGTTCTGGCAGATGATTCGGGTTTAGAAGTTGATTATTTAAATGGAGAGCCAGGAATATATTCAGCAAGATATTCCGGTGAACACGGAAATGATGATAAAAATAATGAAAAATTATTAGAAAACTTAGAAGGTGTTCCTAAAGAAAAAAGAGGAGCTCAGTTTGTGTGTCAGCTATCTCTATTTACTGATAAAGGAGAATATTATACTGTTAGGGGTGAAGTGCGAGGATTTATAATTGAAAGTATACAGGGAAAAGGTGGATTTGGATATGACCCACTATTTTTCTATGAACCTTTCAATAAGACCTTTGGAGAGCTTGAAGCTGAAGAAAAAAATAAAATAAGTCATAGAGGTATTGCTCTTATTAAATTAAAAGATACTTTAATTGATTTAATATAATTTGAAATTTGATTATATATAACTAGTTTGTAGGAGGAGATATATGTGCTAATAGCTGTTGTAAGTGATACACATAGAAGTGATGCGTATGTTAAATCTGTTAAGATGTTAATAAAAGATGCTGATATACTTATTCATCTTGGTGATAACGTAGAGGATGCAGAAGAGTTAGAAAGAGAATTTAAAGGCGATGTTTACATAGTTGCAGGGAATTGTGATTTCTCTAGAAAATATCCAAAGGATAGACTTATAGATGTTGAAGGTAAGAAAATATTTATGACACATGGAGACCTTTATGGGGTTAAAATGGGGCTAAATAATATATATTATAAAGGGAGAGAAATAGGAGCAGATATTGTCTTGTTTGGACATACACATCAAGCTGTGATAGAAAGAACAGATGAACTTATTCTTATGAATCCTGGTAGTACATCGTTACCAAGACTATCAAAAAGAAGTGTTGGATTTATAAACATAAATAATGGAGAGATAGAAGTCTATTTAAAAGAAATTGAATAGCAATAAATAGAGTGTATTATGTACAGAGAAATGTATGTGTAGTGTAATTACATAAAATATATAGTATAAGATATGAAAAAAGAGGTTATTATACTAGTTGATTGTTATTTAGATAATAAGAAGTATAGTATAATAATCTCAAAATTTATGTATATGTATTTAGAGTGTTATAAACTATGAATAAATAATTTATTAAGCATATTTAAAATATAAAAAGAAGCATTTTAATAAATTTATTTAAAAAAGGTATTGACGAATTGAACGTGATATTGTAGAATAATCATTGTCGCTGAACGGTATGTAAAAAAACAGCGGGGTGTGGCGCAGATGGGAGCGCGCGTGGTTTGGGACCATGAGGTCGCAGGTTCGATCCCTGTCACCCCGACCACTATTTAATAAATAATTAAAATTCAATATGCGGGTATCGTATATCGGTAATACTCCAGCCTTCCAAGCTGGCAAGGTGGGTTCGATTCCCACTACCCGCTCCAATAAAGATTTTATCAAATGAATTTGAAAAAAATCTTGACAAATATCTATTAAGATATTAAAATAGAATACGTTCTGGTGGAAGTAAAGTTGACAAAAATCAGAATATGTTCTATAATTATTAGAGTCTGAATATGCGTTTTTAGCTCAGCTGGATAGAGCAACGCCCTTCTAAGGCGTGGGTCAGGGGTTCGAATCCCTTAAAACGCACCATT
>ENA-OXEC01000218-OXEC01000218.1-human-gut-metagenome-genome-assembly--contig:-NODE-218-length-35236-cov-98.4907_pt1 | contig 35236 bp, 32 predicted proteins | sample MGYA00249351_ERZ652235 | MGnify/ENA primary metagenome ERZ652235 (study PRJEB26925, sample SAMN05826906) | human gut metagenome | biome: ENVO:2100002; feature: ENVO:00000062; material: ENVO:00002003...
GAGCAGCCCTTAACTCGTTGCGGGGAGAGTGGAGTCCAGAGGTAGGGAGGGGGGAATCGAAACACCCCTCCCTGCCTCTGGCCCGCGCGGAGCGCAAGCCACTTGACCGAAAGAAAAAACATCCCCCGCGCCACCAGCGCGCAAGCCAGCTAAAAAATCAACCCCACATCAAGTCGTTATAACAGACCCTCAAGAGAGAAAGAGAGTATTATCCGAATGAAAATTGCGTGTATTTCCCTTGGATGCCCGAAAAATCAGGTCGATCTGGACGTCATGGTCCACATCCTGTTGTCTGCGGGCCACGAGACGGTGGCCGACCTCGGCGAGGCGGACGTCATCCTCGTCAACACCTGCGGATTCATCGAGAGCGCCAAGACTGAGGCCATTGAAAACATCCTTGAGGCCTGCTCCTACAAGCAGGTGAACCCGAACCTGAAGGTGGTCGTCACCGGCTGTCTGGCTGAGCGCTACCGGAGCCAGATCGAGGAGGAGATCCCCGAGGTGGACGCCGTGGTCGGCTGCGCCTCCAATAAGGCCATTGACTCCATCGTGGCCCGCCTGTTCAGCGGCGAAGAGCATCTGGAGAGCTACGGCCTCAAAAAGGACTTCCCGCTGGGCGGCAAGCGCGTCATCGGCACGCCCGCCCACTATGCGTACTTAAAGATCGCCGAGGGCTGCAACAACCGCTGCCATTACTGCGCCATCCCCGGCATCCGCGGCCCGCTGCGCAGCCGCGAGATGGCTGATTGTGTGGCAGAGGCCCGCTGGCTGGCCGGTGAGGGCGTCAAGGAGCTTATCATCGTGGCACAGGACCCCACCGCCTACGGCGAGGACTGGGGCAAGCCGGGCAGCATCTGTGAGCTGCTGGACAAGCTGAACCGGATCGACGGCATCCAGTGGATCCGCATCATGTACGCCTACCCTGAGCGCATCACCGATGAGTTCATCGCTGCCATGAAGCGGAACGAGAAGGTCCTGCCCTACCTCGACCTGCCCATCCAGCACTGCAACGATACCATCCTCAAGAACATGAACCGCCGCTCTACCCGCGCCGAGCTGCTGGAGGTCATCGGCAAGCTGCGCCGTGAGATCCCGGGCATCACCCTCCGCACGACCCTCATCGCGGGCTTCCCCGGCGAGACAGAGGAGCAGTTCGAGGACTTGTGCAGCTTTGTGAAAGAGGTGCAGTTCGACCGTCTGGGCTGCTTTGCCTACTCCGCCGAGGAGAACACCGTCGCCGCCAAGATGGACGGTCAGATCGAGCAGGAGGTCAAGGACAGGCGCGCCGAGCTGGTGATGCAGATCCAGACCGGCATCATGGCCCAGAAGCAGGCCGCAAAGGTGGGCCAGACCGTCCGCGTCCTCTGCGACGGCGTGGATGACGAGAGCGGCCTCTACCTCTGCCGCACCGCCGCCGACGCCCCCGAGGTGGACGGCAATGTCTGCGTGTCCAGCGAAGAGCCGCTCTACCCCGGCGAGTTCTATGACGTGCTGGTGGAGGACAGCGACCTTTACGATTTGTATGGTACTGTCGTAAAATAACAGATTGGAGGATAATTCTGTATGAATCTGCCCAATAAGCTCACCCTGACCCGTATCCTGCTGGTGCCGGTGTTCATGATCTTCGTCTCTCTCGGCCAGTATATCACGCCGAGCTACAACCCCCGCTACTACCTCATTGCAGGCTTTGTCTTTGCCGTGGCCAGCTTCACCGACTTCCTCGACGGTCATCTGGCCCGCAAGTGGAACATGGTCACGGATTTCGGCAAGTTTGCCGACCCGCTGGCCGACAAGCTGCTGACCACAGTGGCCTTCATCTACATGATGCGGGACGGCGTGTGCAGCCCCGTGGTGCTCTGCATCATTCTGGCCCGCGAGTTTGCTGTCTCCGGACTCCGCATGGTGGCTGCCGGTGCCAAGGATGGCCGGGTCATCGCCGCCAATATGTGGGGCAAGGTGAAGACCGTGCTGCAGATGCTGACCATCCTCTTCTACTACTTCACGGTCTCCCTGACCGGAAACGTGCTGGGCCAGCAGTGCGCCGATGTGGCCTCTGTGCTGTGCTGGGGCGTGGCCGCTGTGACCGCGATCTCCGGCATCAAGTATCTGTGGGACAACCGCAGCTTCATCAATACGGCAAAATAAGCGCCTCACCGGGTGTAAAAAAGAAACGAGCGGAAAAACCGCTCGTTTCTTTGATATTGCAGCAAATAATTACAGGTAGGAGAGCGAAAGATGCTGAAAAATATCCTCATCGTCGGGCGGAAGCTGGCTTCGGCAGCACTGAATTTCCTCATCGTGTACTTCGAGACCATTGCCCTCCCCATGAGCTGGGCGCTGGGCGGCACCATCATGTTCACCATGTACACCGAGCTGTCCAACATCTTCAACGGCGCGGTCTGCCTGCTGGTGGGGCTGTGGCAGCTGGGCTGCGTTTTCACCGGGCGGGAACTGCCTCTCTGGCTCAAGCGGCTCAAATTCATCTCCACCAGCTGCCTTGCCATGACCTTCCTGACAGTGGTCATCATTCTGGCCCCCATGTACGAAGACGGCAACGGCTGGTACATCATGCTCTTCACCGACTCGATGCTCTACCATCACTTCCTCAACCCGGTGCTGGCCATCCTGTCGCTGGTGCTCTTTGAGCGTCTGCCCCGCCTGTCGCTGGGACAGGTCTGGTGGGCGCTGGTCCCGACCGTCCTATACGGCCTGTATGATCTGCACGGGAATATTACAGGAACCATTGACGGCCCCTATCCCTTTATGCGGGTGTATGACCAGACCATCCCGGAGACGCTGACATGGTTCGCCATCATCCTTGGGACAGACCTTCTGTATGCCTTCCTGCTCTGGTGGCTGGGCGGCAACGGAAAGAAGAGCAAAGTGGGCCTGAAATTCCGGACATAAGAAAAGGCCGCTGTACCTTGTCTGCGGGTACAGCGGCCTTTTTGGCCTCTCCCTTTGGGAGAGGTGGCATCGCTTGCGATGACGGAGAGGGCAAGGCTGGTAGAGAGAATGCAAAAACACGGCGATAACAGCACTTCCATAAAAACAGCTGCTTATCGCTGCGCTTACGGCTCTTTGACAGCGGGCTTGCCCTCTCAGGCGCTGACGCGCCAGCTCTCCCAAAGGGAGAGCCATAATTACAGCAGCGGGATCCCTGCCTTTTCGCAGGCCTCGCGGGTGGCGGCGTCCCAGACGCTGGCCTGAACTTCACCGATGTGGGCGCTGCCCAGCAGCAGCATACAGAGACGGCTCTGGCCGATGCCGCCGCCGATGGTGTAGGGCAGCTCGCCGTTCAGCACAGCCTTGTGGAAGGGGAGCGTGCGGCGGTCGTCACAGCCTGCGGCGGTGAGCTGGCGGTCCATGCTCTCGGGGCTGACGCGGATGCCCATGCTGCTCAGCTCATAGCTGCACTGCAGCGGCTCGTTCCAGAACAGCAGGTCGCCGTTCAGATCCCAGTCGTCGTAGTCGGGTGCACGGCCGTCGTGGGGCTTGCCGCTCTTGAGGGGGGCACCGATCTTCATCAGGAAGGTGGTGCCGTTCTCCTTGACAAAGGCGTTCTCCCGCTCCTTCGGGGTCAGGTCGGGGTACTTATCCTCCAGCTCCTGTGAGGTGATGAAGGTGACGTTGGGGGTGTGGAGCGGCAGGTCCTGCAGCTGGGGGAACATGGCGTGCAGGTTCATCTCGGTGGCGCAGACCGCCGACACGATGGAGCGCACGACGTTCTTCAGGTACGTCTCGTTCCGGTCCTCCTCGCGGATGACCTTCTCCCAGTCCCACTGGTCCACATAAATGGAGTGGAGGTTGTCCATGTCCTCGTCGCGGCGGATGGCGTTCATGTCGCAGTAGAGGCCCTTGCCGACCCGGAAGCCGTAGTCCTTCAGGGCTTTGCGCTTCCACTTGGCCAGCGACTGGACCACCTGCACCTCGATGCCGCTGTCCTTGGTGTCGAAGGTGACTTTCCGCTCGACGCCGTTCAGGTCGTCGTTCAGGCCGGTGGAGGCCTCGACAAAGAGCGGCGCCGACACGCGGTAGAGGTTCAGCGTGGCGCACAGGGTGTCGGCGAACAGCCGCTTCACCGTGCCGATGGCGCGCTGGGTGTCGTACAGGTTCAGCGCGGGCGTGTAGTTTGCCGGAATGATGATCTTGCTCATGGCAGTTTACCCCTCTCTTGCTGCCCGGTGCGGCCGAAGTGCCGTATGAGGTGCAGCTTTCCCTTTATTAGAATAAATTATGGCACACTTTTAGGGGGTTGTAAAGAGGAGAAGGAAAATATGTTTAGGGCAGAATATGAAACAGGGCATAGAAGGGCAAGCCGCTAGCAACATTTTGGTAATCAAGGTCACCAGAAACAAGATAGCATCCATGGACAGAAAGAGAATCAGTGGAAATTGTGGCATACCCGTTTTGTGTCAATTTAGATGTGCCCTCTTCGATGGGATCATTGAATCGATTGACAAGAAAAGCATTATCTGAAAGAGGAAAGTCCATTATTTTATAGGAACTGCCTTCGTAGTAACCAACGGATAAGGTATCATCATCCGAAGCATCGGAAATAACGACACAGTAAGTATCAGGGGTGGCGGTGAAAATGCTGCAATGATTGCTAAAGTCACTGAGGGCCATTCCATTGAAAGTAAGAGGACCGCAATTACTTAGCCGTTGACCGCTGCCGCCATAAGAACTGTCAGGTGTTTGACCAGGAAGTGTTTCGTTCAGGTAGCAATGGCGGTTTGTTCTAAATTCTGTTTGCTCGTTAAGCATGGAAGAAATAGAAGGATATAAATCATAACGGTGCTTCATAAGAGGGAAAATCTGAGTGAATGTTTGATCAATGGAAAAGGTTGCAGGAATAACAGGACCAACATTATCGCAAGGAATGAAGTCTACGATTTTGGGCGCTTTGAATTCAGAAGAAATAAAAACAAGTTCGTCACCGGCAGAAAGGCTCAGACAATAGGAGATATAAGAATTGAGCTGGTATTCCTCTAAAAAAACGACATCAGCATTTGGTGAACCGTAGGAAATTGAGCCATGATTGGGACAGTTCTTCGTAGAAAAAGTGGGTGAATAGGGGATTAGTGGCACAGCAAGCGGGTAGAACAAACCATCTGCGCGGTGGATAAAATAGAGACAGTGGTAATCATCGCTATAGTGTTGGGCAACTTCTAAAGACATCCCAAAGCTGAGTTCTTCATCACCGACTTCATCGTAAGGCCCATCGGGTTCCGCACTGCCAGACGACGAGGAAGCGGCTGTTTTCGCCCCGCAGGCCGACAGCCCCAGCGATGCGAGAGCAGCAGAGGAAAGACGCAAAAAGGTTCTTCTTTTCATGATAATACACCTCACAGCGAGAATGATATACGGTATAATTTCATTATAGATAATATTTATCTAAAAATCAATAGACAAAATCCGTCTAGGCTATCCTACCAGCAGGAGGCCGAGACGGATGAAGATGAACCAGAACAGACTGAAAGACCTACGGGAGGACCACGACTACACCCAGCAGCAGATCGCGGATGCCATCGGCATCACCCAGCGCAAATACAGCTATATCGAAACAGGTGTCCAGCAGCTGACGGCAGAGGTGTTGGTGTCGCTGGCGCGGTTTTACGGCGTCAGCGTGGATTACCTTTTGGGTGAGACGGACGAGCCGAGGCGCTACCCGGAAAGCACCCGATAAGGCAGGCTTAGAGGGAAAGTTTGTCTTTGCGCAGAATAAACCTTGGCCCTTCCTCGCCCATCGTTCCCGTGGGCACGAATCCCACCCGGCGAAGGACGGCCTGCGAGGCGGTGTTGCCGGGGTCGGTCTCGGCCTCGACGGCGGTGACGCCGGGCTGGCCGAAGGCCCAGCGGCAGGCGGCGCGGACGGCCTCGGTGGCATAGCCCTGATGCTCGTACTCCGGCAGGAGGCCGTAGCCGATCTCGGGATGGCCGTTTTCGGGCAGGCCCTTGAAGCAGAGGTCGCCCACCCAGTCGCCGGAGTCATTCTGATAGAGGCCCCATGCGGTGTACCAGACCCACTGGTCGGGGTGGGCCAGTGAAAGATCCAGCATATCGGTGTAGGGCTGGACAAGCTCCGGGTCGGTGGTGCGGGCCAGAAGGGCACGCATCCCGTCCGGACGCAGGGGGATGAGGAAAAGGCGTTCGGTGAGGAGCTGCATGACAAAAAACCTCCGGTCTGTGTTTTTGCCCAGTGTAGCACAGCCGGGAGAGGGAGTCAAACGCTTGACTTACGCTCCGGCGGCTATTATAATAAAACTGTAAAAGGATAAATGCGTTTATCCGGGCAGAGTAGCGCCGCATCGTCTGGGCAGAGAAAACGGGCCGTTGGCTGGGAGCCTGTTTGCAGACCGCCGCGTGAAGTGCGCCCGGACAGCACGCTGCGGGAAATTTGAGTATCGCAGTGCGGATGGCCGCCGTTACCGGCCCTGAGCGACAAACCGGAGTGGAACCGCGATCTTGAGAAAGAACCGCCTTCGATGCTGTGCCTTTTGGCGCAGCGTTGGAGGCTTTTGCTTTTTCAGGCAAGAGGGCATCGCGGCTCCGGCCTGTCCCACAAGAAGGAGTATTTCAGCTATGCAGATCTTCAACACCCTGACCCGCCAGAAGGAAGAGTTCGTGCCGCAGGTGCCCGGCGAGTACCGCATCTACGTCTGCGGCCCCACCGTCTACAACTATATCCACATCGGCAACGCCCGCCCGCTCATCGTCTTCGACACCCTGCGCCGCTACCTCGAGTACCGCGGCAACAAGGTCATCTACGTCTCCAACATCACCGACATCGACGATAAGCTCATCAAAAAGGGACAGGAAGAGGGCACTTCCATGAAGGAGGTCGCCCAGCGCTTCGAGGCCGAGTACCTCAAGGACGCCGCCGGTCTCAACTGCAAAAAGCCCACCGTCCAGCCCCGCGCCACCGAGCACATCCAGCAGATTTTGGACATCGTGAAGGACCTCATCGAGAGCGGCCACGCCTACGTTGCCAAGAACGGCGACGTCTATTTCCGGGTCAAGAGCGACCCCGAGTACGGCAAGCTGAGCCACCTCAAGCTGGACGACCTCGAGAGTGGCAACCGTGAGCTGCGCAGCCAGATGGAAGACGACCTGAAGGAAGACCCCGCCGACTTTGCGGTCTGGAAAGCTGCAAAGCCCGGCGAGCCTGCATGGGAAAGCCCTTACGGCATGGGCCGCCCGGGCTGGCACATCGAGTGCAGCGCCATGAGCCGCACCCATCTGGGCAAGACCATCGACCTCCACTGCGGCGGTCAGGACCTCATTTTCCCCCACCACGAGAATGAGATCGCCCAGAGCGAGTGCGCCAACGGCTGCACCTTCGCCCGCTACTGGATGCACAACGGCTTCATCAACGTGGACAATCAGAAGATGTCCAAGAGCCTGCACAACTTCTTCACCGTCCGCGATGTGGCGGATCTCTACGGCTACGAGCCGATCCGCTACTTCATGCTGACCGCCGGCTACCGGATGCCGCTGAACTATACGGTGGACCTCATCGAGAGCTGCAAGAACAGCCTCGAGCGCCTCTATACCTGCCGCGAGAACCTCGACTTCGCCCTCAGCAAGGCCGAGTTCGGCACCGACGAGAGCCTGAAGGAGAAGGCCGAGGAGGCCAGGCGCAAGTTCTGCACCGCGATGGACGACGACCTGAACACCCCCGATGCACTGGCCGCAGTCTTCGACCTCGTGAAGGACATCAACACCCTGTCCGCCGCTTCCAGCAAGGCCGCTCTTGAGGCCGGCGCTGCCGCCTTCGACGAGATCACCGGCGTGCTGGGCCTGATGTACAACCGCAAGAAGGACGAGGTGCCCGCCGAAGTGACGGAGCTGGTGGAGAAGCGTGCCGCCGCCAAGAAGGCGAAGGACTGGGCCTCCGCCGACGCCATCCGCGCCCAGCTGACCGAGATGGGCTGGGCCGTCAAGGATACCGCTCAGGGTCCCCAGCTGAGCAAGCTGTAAGAGAAGAACCAAATGCAGGGCAGACCTGCGCTTTTGCCAGAAGCTGGTAGCTTTGGGCGGCGCGGGCCTGCCCTGCTTTTTTATGGAAAAGAAAGCGGGGGAGGGATGTTGTAATATTGCTGATTTTATCGAAAAATGTTTACAGGCTCTGCCGGGTAATGGTATGATAAAGGTATCTTTGGAAAGAAATACAGCTGCATGATGGAGAGAACGAAGATGATGAAACGAAACTGGATGCACCGACTGGGAGCATTCGCAGCAGCTGCAGCGCTGGTGCTCAGCCTCGCAGGCTGCAGGGCTGAGCAGAGCGGCGGACCGGCAGATGTCGAGCCGGTGCAGCTGACCGTCTGGACGTACTACAACGGCGACCAGCTGGAAAGCTTCAACAGATTGGTCGAAGAGTTCAATGCGACTGTCGGCAAGGAACAGAACATCACCGTGGAAAACTGCAGTCAGGGCAATGTCAATGACCTTGAGGCACAGGTGATGGCCTCGGCACAGGGCAAGGTGGGCGCAGAGGAGATGCCTAACATCTTCATGGCCTACGCGGACACCGCCTATACGATGGACCAGATGGGCGATCTGGTGGACCTTGCGCCCTACTTCACCGACGAGGAGAGGGCGGCCTACATCGGGAGCTACCTGACCGAGGGCGACTTCAACGACGACGGCAGCATCAAAATATTCCCGGTGGCAAAGTCTGTGGAGCTTTTGTTCCTGAACGACACCGACTGGCAGACCTTTGCCGATGCCACCGGCGCAGAGTACGCCGACCTTGAGACCATCGAGGGGCTGGTCGGGGCCGCCGAAGCCTATTACAACTGGACGGACGCCCAGACCGAAACGCCCGACGACGGCAAGGCCCTGTTTGGCCGCGACGCGATGGCGAACTATATGCTCATCGGCGCAAAGGAGCTGGGAGACACCCTCTTCGACGTCAAGGGCGGCAGGATGACCGTGGGGCTGACCGAGGCCACCGCCCGCAGGCTGTGGGACAACTACTATGTGCCCTACGTCAAGGGCTGGTTCTCCGCCAGCGGCCGCTTCCGCAGCGACGATATTAAGATCGGCAACATTCTGGCCTACGTCGGCTCCAGCTCCAGCGCCACCTATTTTCCGTCTCGGGTAATGCTGAGCGACACCGAGAGCCACAGCATCGCCCTGAAAGTCCTGCCTGCGCCCCATTTTGCCGACGGCGAGAAATTCGCTGTCCAGCAGGGGGCCGGTATGGCCGTGGCAAAGGCCACCGACGCCGAGGAGGCAGCCAGCGTGGTCTTCCTCAAGTGGCTGACCCAGCCGGAGAATAATATTGCCTTTGCGGTAGGCTCCGGCTATCTGCCCGTGACCCACGCCGCCAATGAGATGGACGCCATCCGCAGCAGCGGCCTCATCCTGACCGGAAACATGGAGAACATCCTGACGCAGGCCGTCGATACCGTGAACAGCAGCGAGATGTACACGCCCCGCGCCTTTGAGGGCGGCACCAAGGCCCGCGACACCCTGACCTACAGCATGAGCGACCTTGCGGAGGCCGACCGTGCCACCGTCGTCGCGCGCATCGCCGCAGGCGAGAGCGCGGCCGACGCCGAGGCGGAGTTTATGACCGATGAGTATTTCGAGGCATGGTATCAGAGCCTCTGCGATGCCCTGCGCCAGTACGAGGGCTGAGACGGCACAAAGACGAGTAAAAGAAGGGAGAGACCATGAAGCTTCTGATGCGAGATGAAGCAAAAGGAAAAGAACACACCATCTTTGTCACCATCTTTGCGGCGCTGATGGTCATGCTGGTCATCATGGTCATGCTGATGGCCTCGGCCATTGGGGTCAGCGGCGTCACCCTCCGACTGGATGAGAACGCGGTGGACATCCTCGACAAGCAGGTGGAGAACCGTGCCCGGTATATTGAGACCCAGCTCCAGCAGGCACAGGACCTGACGGAGCTTTCGAGCTTTATCAACGATACGGCCCGGAAGATGCTGGACGAGGGGACGATCTCTCTCGATACGCTGGATTCTACCGGCGGCGAGAGCCTGCCCCTGCTGGAAGCGGCCGCTCCGAGGCTGCTCAAGGCGCTCCGCGCCAAGCAGGTCAGCGGCGTCTTCCTCATCCTGAACACCCACGACTTTACAGACCGCACCTCCGGCGACCGGCTGCCCTGCGTCTATCTGCGGGACCTCGACCCGGAAGCCGCCCCCTCGGCGGACAACTCCGACGTGATGTTCGAGCGCGCTCCGGCAGAGCTGGTGCAGGCCTTCGGCATCACTACGGACAAGGCGTGGACGCCTGCGCAGCAGTATCTGGATGTGGAAGAGGATGCCTTTTATGTCCGGCCCTTCCAAGCTGCCTATGAGAGCGGGGAGCTGACCGGAGCTGCGGCGGATTATGGCCGCTGGACGACCCTGCCCTATACGCTGCTGGGCGATGACCGGGAGGCCATCGCCTACGCGCAGCCTCTGATCTTGGACGACGGCACGGTGTACGGCGTTCTGGGCATCGAGATGCTGGAAAGCTATATGGACACCAAGCTCCCGTGGGACGAATTGCAGAACGACAACCACGGAAGCTATCTGCTGGCCTCCACGACCTCCGACCTGCGGGGCGAGGAGCTGCAGATCCATGTCACCGCCAACACCGGCGAGCAGACGGCCGCGCTGCAGAAGGAAGGATGGGAGCTGACCCTCCACCGCGCCAAGGGCTACTGGCATTATCCGAGCGGCGGTGCCAATCAGGTCGTCAGCATCCGCCAGATCAGCCTCTACAACCGCAACGCCCCCTTCTCGGGCGAACGGTGGCTGCTTATCGGCGTGGTGGGAAGGAACGACCTCTTCCGCTTCTCCCAGTCGGTGACGAATCTCGTGAGCTTTGCGATCCTGCTGACGCTGGGCTTTGGTCTGGGCTGCGCATTCTTCGTCAGCATCGGTCTGGCCCAGCCGGTCGCTCAGCTCTCGAAGGAGCTGGCGGATGCGCAGGAGCGGCATCAGGCCGTCCCGGAGTTCTCCCGCACCGGCATCCGGGAACTGGACAGGCTGGCCGACGCCATCGTGACCCTGAGCACCGACAACTACAAAGCAGCCGTAGCCGAGCGCAGCCGCATTGAGCACGAGCGCGATTACGACGCCCTTACCGGGTTGTACAGTCGTCAGGCCTTCTTCCGGGTCTGCGGCGAGCTGTTCGAGAAGCCCAGAATGATGCGCTGTGCGGCCCTGATGATGACGGACCTCGATAACCTCAAGACCATCAATGATACCTACGGCCACGACTGGGGCGACATCTATCTGCGCAAGACGGCCCACAGCCTGCAGCAGGGCGTGCCCAGCGGCACCGTGGTGGCGCGGCTCTCCGGCGATGAGTTCCTGCTGCTGTTCTACGGCTATGAGACGAAGGAGGCCGTGCGGAAGGACATCCGGAAGCTGGAAGAGGGCTTTGCCCGGAGCAGCGCCACCCTGCCGGACGGCAAGAAACTGTGCATCCGGATGTCCGGCGGCGTAGCATGGTATCCCGACGATGCCGCCGACCTCGACACCCTCAAGCGATACGCCGATTTTGCGATGTACGAGGTCAAGCACTCCACCAAGGGCGAAGTCCGGGAGTTCAACATGGAGCACTACCGCGACGGCATCTACGCGATGAAGCAGCGCAGCGACTTCGAGATCCTTGTCCGGGAACGGCAGGTGGACTACTACTTCCAGCCCATCTTCTCGGCCCGGGACGGCCATGTGGCGGCTTACGAGGCCCTGATGCGGCCCCGGCTGCCCGCTCTGAGCTCTCCCCAGAGGGTGATGGAGCTGGCCAGCGAGATGGGGCGGCTGTATGACATTGAGAAGCTGACCCTGTTCCGCGCCTGCGAGTGCTATGAAGCGCTGGAAGCGGCGGGCAAGGTGGAGCCGGATGCCCTCGTCTTCGTCAACAGCATCGCCAGCGTCAGCCTGAACGATGAGGATTGGGCGCACTTCCGTGCAGCCCACAAAGCCATCCTCTCGAAGCTGGTGGTGGAGATCACCGAGGAGGAGGAGATGGACGAACAGGCGCTGGAGCGGAAGCGGAATGCCACCGGTGCGCCCGCCGTCTTTGCGCTGGACGACTACGGCAGCGGCTACAGCAACGGCAGCAGCCTGCTGACCATCGCGCCCCGCTATGTCAAGGTGGACATCGCCATCATCCGGGGCATTGATGCCGACCCCGACAAGCAGCAGTTCCTCAAGGCCCTCATCGACTATGCCCGCCCCCGCGGCGTGCAGGTGCTGGCCGAGGGCGTGGAGACGATGGATGACCTGCGCAGGGTGTTGGAGATGGGCGTGGACCTTCTGCAGGGCTACTGTCTGGCCCGCCCGGCCGCAGAGCCTCTGGCCATCCATGAAAAGGCGGTCAGAGTCATCGAAGAAACAGCCCGCCAGCGGGATGCATGATACAAAAAACAAGTCCTCTGCACCACAACAGGCACAGAGGACTTGTTTTTTTTTCTGCTTACTGGATAAAGCTGACAAAGAAGGGGCAGAGCACAGCAGTGAGGACACCGGCCACCGCGATGGACAGGCCGCTCATCGCGCCCTCGATCTCGCCCATCTGAAGGGCCTTGCTGGTGCCCACGGCATGGGCCGAGGTGCCGATGCCGATGCCCTTGGCGATGGGGTCGGTGATGTGGAAGGCTTTGCAGATCACCTCGGCCAGCAGGTTGCCCGCGATGCCGGTGAGGATGACGACGGCACCGGTCAGGGCCGCGATGCCGCCCAGCTCGGCGGCGACATCCATGCTGATAGCCGTCGTGACCGACTTGGGCAGGAGGGTGGCGTACTGTTCCCGGGTGAGGCCCATAGCCAGTGCCAGCGCCAGCACGCTGCCAAGGCTGACCAGCGTGCCCACCGAGATGCCCGCGATGATGGCGGCGGCATTCTCCTTCAGCAGGTCCCACTTTTCATACAGCGGGATGGCGAGGCTGATGGTGGCCGGCAGCAGCAGGTAATTCACCGGCGCGGCGCTGGCCTTGTAGTCGGCGTAGGAGATGTTCAGCAGGCTCAGAAAGAGGATGACAAAGATGCTGCCAAGCAGCAGCGGATTGAAGATGGCCTTGCCGGTGGTCTTGTTGATGAGGGTGCCCAGCGCGAAGGCGGCCAGCGTCAGCAGCACGCCCCACGCGGCGGAACCGGAGAGAAATCCGTTCAGCAGTTCAGTCATGTTCGACCTCCTTTTTTGCAGCGCGGCGGCTGGTGAGGGCCTGCGTGGTGCGGCCTGCGCTCACAAGCACGAGCACCGTCACCGGCACGATGGCGATGAGGATGGGCAGCAGCATCGCGCCCATCTCGGCCCAGAGCTCCATGACGCCCGCAGCGGCGGGCACGAACAGCAGCGGGAAGATGCCGGTGAGGAACAGCCCCACCTCCTTGACCTGCTCGAGCTTCACGATGCCGAGGCGGAGCGCCGCCAGCAACAGCAGCAGGCCGTAGACGCTGGCCGGGACGGGGAGGGGCAGCAGGGCGTGACAGATCTCGCCCAGAAAACAGAACGCGAGGATGCGCGTGAATTGAAACAGATAGTTCGTAGGGATGCCTCCTTTGGCTTGAAAGAAACGAGAGATTACATCATGGAATACAAGTCAACAGTATAATCCAAAAGCCCCGGCGGTGCAACGGCAATTCTGGCCAAGATTTTGCACCCCCGGCACGGAAAACTGGCGGTTTGGATAGGGCGGCTCTGACTACGAAAAAAATCCCGGGTCGAATGACTCGGGATTTTTGTGGTGGAGCATTGTCCACAGCACTCGAACCTGAATTTATTCCAGATACTGCGGCAGATTCCAAGCACCTCGCAGCACACGGTGAATCTCCACAATCTTGTTTTCATCGTTGACGCGGTAGAATACCAGATACTGGTCAACGACCATCCTGCGATAAGCAGGGTCAAGGCGGTAGACCTCGCACATTTTTGGAGTATCGCCTAATTTTGTGATTTTCTCCCGCAGCTCTTTCAGTACGCGGCGGGCCGTTTTAGGGTAAAAGCCAGACAGATACCGGGCGATCTCGTTCAAATCCTGCACAGCAAGGGGCAGATATTTAATTTTATACGTCATACTGCTTGCCTAGCGTCTCCCATACGCTCTCGTGGTCTGCCCACTGCGTGTCGGGGTCTGCCGCCTGCTGCTTTGCCTTGGCAAGTGCCTCGGCAACATACCGCTGGTGCAAAAACTCCTCGTACTTGGCGTAGTCCTCAATGCTGATGAGAACTGATTCTCCACGGCCATGATTTGTGATGATCACATGGTCATGGTCTTTGAGCATCTCCGAAATTTCGGCATAATGATTGCGCAGGTCGCGGGAAGGGCGAACAAATGTCTGCATCATACGGGACACCTCCTGTCAGAATGATTGTATCACAAAATGACTACGGATGCAAGGCGGATGATTCTGACGGTGAGGGCAAGAATCGTCCCGTGGCCACAAATTTTCAATTCTTGAAAATTCTTGCCCTTTTGGGACAGCTTCTTGTTGGGGCGTGCCTGCCCCAAACCCTGCTGTTGAGGTTGCGACAAACCAGGAGTTATCGAACCGCACTTGTGATTTCTTCTAATGTGTCCTGGCGAAGCCACTTTCCAAATACTTGAGAATTCTTTGATGGCAGATAACCCAAATTCGTATATCCCAGCTTCTTCAAAAGGCTCATACTTGGAATGTTCTCTCTTTCAGTAAAACAGATAAAATCCCACTGAGGATAGTGCTTGTGTAAATACTCAATTAAAGAGGACAAGGCTTCATAGGCGTAACCGTTTCGGTGAACTTTATAAGAAAATGTGTACCCTAAAGAAATTGTGCCCTCGTTAGGCATAACGACGATTTCGCCAATCATGACATCCGTTTCTCTTAATGCAACACTAATCATAGTCGGCGATGCGATATTCAGGGCATTGTCTTTATTACGCTCGATCAAAGTAACAATATCCTTATAATCTTTCGTCTGGCCTCGTTGATATTTCGAGCATCGCTCGTTATTTCGATAATCAACCATCTGAATCGCATCTTTAGGACTTACATTTCTTAGTCTGAGCCGATTTGTTTCTAAAAAGGTCATCTTCTCATCCTTTCACATTCCGGCTTATGGGCCGAGTAGCCCTTTCTCAAAACCTCCTGTAAACAAAAAACGTACCCGAACCCTTTCTCGTAAAGAATCGGGTTCGAGTACGAACTGTATGGTGGACGGTACAGGACTCGAACCTGTGACCTCCTGCACGTCAAGCAGATGCTCTACCAGCTGAGCTAACCGTCCATATTCTGTTTTGCTGTAGTCAGCTCAATTATGATAGCATAGGATGGAATAAAAATCAAGCCTTTTTTGCAAAAATCTTCAAAAAATCTTTCTGCCGCAGGCAGGGGAAGCGAAAAGGTTATCGTTGCCCCTTTTTTATAGCTGTGCTATAATAAGATGATTACAATAGGAAAGGTATCGCAGAATGAGAGTATTGGGCATCGACCCGGGCTACGCGATTGTGGGCTGGGGCGTGGTGGACTATGCGGGAAACCGCTTTGCACCGGTGGATTTCGGCGCGGTGTGCACGGACGCCGGTGTGCCGTTCGAGCGGCGGCTGGATGAGGTGTATGCAGGCATCCGGGAGGTCATCGAGCAGACACGGCCAGAGGCGCTGGCCATCGAAAAGCTGTTCTACCAGCACAACCAGACCACCGTCATCGGCGTGGCCGAGGCGCGCGGCGTCATCCTGCTGGCGGCGGCGCAGGCGGGGCTTCCCATCTACGAGTACACCCCCATGCAGGTCAAGCAGGCCGTTACCGGCTACGGCAAGGCCGTGAAAAAGCAGGTGCAGGAGATGACCCGCGTCCTGCTGCACCTGCCCGCCATCCCCAAGCCCGACGATACCGCCGACGCGCTGGCGATGGCCATTACCTTCTGCCACACCAACGGCAGCCAGCTCAACCGCTTCGTGCGGAGAGTGCCCGGGCCTATCTGAGCTGCCCTTGACAGCAGGGCACTATAGTTTCCGAAACAACAAAACTTTCTCGTATCCGATAGACCTGCCCGGCACGCCAGTGGCTCTCCCTATGGGAGAGCTGGCAATGCCGGCAGGCATTGACTGAGAGGGCTATTATGATATACAGCTTAACCGGAAAGATCATCAAAAAGACCCTGAACGCCGTGGTCATCTGCTGCGGCGGCGTGGGGTACTACGCCCAGTGCCCGGCCAGCGTGGCCGGTGCGCTGCCCGGCGTGGGCAAGGAGGCCACCATCTACACCGTGATGAGCGTCACGGAGAACGACGTCAGCCTCTACGGCTTTGCCAGCGAGGAGCAGCAGGCCTGCTTTGAGCTGCTCACCTCGGTGTCGGGCGTGGGCGCGAAGGTGGGTCTGGCCATCTTGAGCGTCATGGAGCCGGACCGTGTGGCGCTGGCCATCTCGGCGGGCGACCACAAGGCGTTCAAGGCTGCGTCCGGCGTCGGCCCGAAGCTGGCCCAGCGCATCGTGCTGGAACTGAAGGATAAGGTGGCCAAGGGCTTTGCAGGCGGCATCGACCTTGAGAATGTAGCAGGCGCGGCTGCGGATACCGCCGCTGCGCAGGGGGCGGGCCAGGCCATCGCCGCGCTGGTGTCGCTGGGCTACAGCCAGAGCGAGGCCGCGCTGGCCGTCTCCAAGATCGACGGCACGCTCCCCGTGGAAGAGATCATCAAGCTGGCGCTGCGCAGCATGGCGGGCAGGAGGTAAACGATGCAGGACGAAACCGCGCTCTACGGCGCAAAAATGATGCAGCCCGGGATGACGGCGGCGGACAGCGAGGAAAACAACCTCCGCCCCCAGCACCTCGAAGACTACATCGGACAGGAAAAGGTCAAGCAGAACCTGAAGATCTATCTCGAAGCGGCCAAGCGCCGGGGCGAGCCGATGGACCACATCCTGCTCTATGGCCCGCCGGGTCTGGGCAAGACGACGCTGGCCGGCATCATCGCCAACGAGATGGGGGTGCAGATCCGCATCACCAGCGGCCCGGCCATCGAGAAGCCCGGCGACCTCGCTGCCCTGCTGACCAATCTGCAGGAGGGCGACGTCCTCTTTATCGACGAGATCCACCGCCTTTCCCGGCAGGTGGAAGAGGTGCTCTACCCGGCGCTGGAGGATTACGCGCTGGACATCATGATCGGAAAAGGCCCCAGCGCCCAGAGCATCCGCATCAATCTGCCCCGCTTCACGCTGGTGGGCGCGACCACCCGCGCGGGCCAGATCACCGGCCCGCTGCGGGACCGCTTCGGCGTGCTGCTCAAGCTGGAGCTTTACAGCCCCGATGAGTTGAGCCGCATCATCATCCGGTCGGCGGGCATCCTTGACCAGCCCATCACCCCCGAGGGCGCTTACGAGCTGGCAAAGTGCAGCCGGGGCACGCCCCGCGTGGCGAACCGCTTCCTGAAGCGGGTCCGCGACTTTGCCACGGTGCTGGGCGACGGCGTCATCGATCAGGAAGTGGCGCTGCTAAGCCTCAAGCGGATGGACGTGGACACACTGGGTCTGGACGAACTGGACCGCAGCCTGCTGCGCGCCATCATCGAGATGTATAGCGGCGGACCGGTGGGTCTGGAAACGCTGGCCGCAGCCCTCGGCGAGGAGGCTGTGACGCTGGAAGACCTGTGCGAGCCGTATCTGATGCAGATGGGCTTCCTGACCCGGACGCCGCGGGGCCGCTGTGCCACCCGGCTTGCTTACGAACACCTCGGCCTGAAAGCGCCTGAAAGCGGCAGCGCCGAGGACAATGGACAACAGAGCTTATTTTAAGCGAGGTATTTACTATGGGAAAGTATTTTGGTACCGATGGTGTGCGCGGCGTGGCCGGTGCAGATCTGACCTGTGAGATGGCGATGCTCATCGGACGCGGCGCTGCCGCCGTGCTGACCAGCAGCACCGGCCACAAGCCCCGCATCCTCATCGGCAAGGACACCCGCCAGTCCGGCGATATGCTGGAAGCTGCCCTGACGGCCGGTCTGTGCAGTGTGGGCGCGGATGTCGAGAGTCTGGGCGTCGTGCCCACCCCCGCCGTAGCCTATCTGGTGCGCAAGTACAACGCCGACGCCGGTGTCGTCATCTCGGCCTCCCACAACCCGATGGAGTTCAACGGCATCAAGATCTTCGCCGGGACCGGCTACAAGCTGCCGGACGATGTGGAAGAGGAGATCGAGGCACACATCGACGACAAGTGTGCGGGCATCCCGCTGGCCACCGGCGACGGTGTGGGCCGTGTGACCTGCCGCATCGACGGCATCAAGGACTATGTCGAGCATCTGTATGAGTCCATCGGCGGCGACCTGTCGGGCCTGAACGTCTGTATCGACTGTGCCAACGGCGCGTCCGCCGAGGTTGCCCGACAGCTGTTCCCCCGTCTGGGCGCAAAGTGCACCTTCCTCGGCGTCAGCCCCGACGGCAGGAACATCAACGCCGGTGTGGGCAGCACCCATCTGGATAATCTGGAAAAGGCTGTCGTCGAGGGCGGCTTCGACTGCGGCATCGCCTTTGACGGCGACGCCGACCGCTGCCTCGCCTGCGACGAGAAGGGGCAGGAGCTTGACGGCGACAAGATCATCGCCCTGCTGGCGATGGCGATGAAGGACAAGGGCCGTCTGGACGGCAACACCGCCGTCGTTACGGTCATGTCCAACCTCGGCTTCGTCAAGTATATGGAGTCTCAGGGCATCAACACCGAAAAGACCGCCGTAGGCGACCGCTACGTCCTCGAGAATATGCGGGAGAACGGCTACGCCATCGGCGGCGAGCAGAGCGGCCACGTCATCCTGCTCCACCACGCCACCACCGGCGACGGCGAGCTGACCGCAGGCAAGCTGCTCAGGCTGCTGGCCGAGAGCGGCAAGAAGATGAGCGAGCTGAACGGCATCTATGCCCAGTACCCGCAGGTGCTGGTGAATGTCGTGGCCAATGCTGCCCAGAAGGCCGCCTACAAGGCGGACGAGGTGCTGGCCGGTTTCATCGAGAATGAGGAGCAGAAGCTGATGGGCATGGGCCGCGTGCTGGTGCGGGTGTCCGGCACCGAACCGAAGATCCGCGTCATGGTGGAGGGGCAGGACCTCGAGGCCATCGACTGCTGCGCTAAGCGCATCGTGGAGAAGATCAACAAGCGCATCCTCGAGGGGCTCGAGGGTTAAGCTACAGACAAAAAGCAGGAAGGAGGACGCATATGCGCCCTGCAGATACATGGAAAGACTACGAGCTGCTGGATGCCACCGACGGCAACCGGCTGGAACGCTGGGGTGAGACGCTGCTGGTCCGGCCTGACCCGCAGGTGGTGTGGAAGACGCCCCAGCAAAGCCCTCTCTGGGCCAAGGCAGACGCCGTCTACCACCGCTCCAATCAGGGCGGTGGTGAGTGGGAGTACCGCCGCCGTCTGCCCGAGAAGTGGAAGATCAGCTGCGGCGAAGGGGAGGATAAGCTGACCCTCATCGTCAGCCCCACCGGCTTCAAGCACACCGGCGTCTTCCCCGAACAGGCCGTCAACTGGGCGTGGTACGCAAAGAAGATCCGCGCCGCAGGCCGCCCCATCAGGGTGCTGAACCTCTTCGGCTACACCGGCGGCGCCACGCTGGCCTGTGCGGCTGCCGGGGCCACCGTCTGCCATGTGGACGCCTCCAAGGGCATCGTGGCATGGGGCAAGGACAACGCCGCCGCCAGCGGCCTTGCAGATCGTCCCATCCGCTGGCTGGTGGACGACTGCGCCAAATTCGTCGCCCGCGAGAAGCGGCGGGGCAATACCTACGACGGCATCATCATGGACCCACCCAGCTATGGCCGCGGCCCCGGCGGTGAGATCTGGAAGCTGGAAGACTGCATCTACGACCTCATCAGCCAGTGCGAGGAGGTCCTGAGCGATCAGCCGCTCTTCTTTGCCGTCAACAGCTACACCACCGGCCTGTCGCCCGCCGTCATGGAATATATGCTCAAGACGACGCTGGTGCCCCGCTTCGGCGGAACGACTTCCTGCGACGAGATCGGCCTGCCCGTCTCCGCCACCGGCGGCGTCGTGCCCTGCGGCGCGACGGCGATTTGGGAGGAATAAAATTTTCAAACCGTAAGGGCAGGGGCCTTTGGGTCAGGCTGTCCTTTCATACAACCTCTCAGGCGCTTCGCGCCAGCTCCCCTTGTAGGGGAGCCTCTGGCGAAGAGGCGGAACTTTCCGGAATGCCAAGGCCTCTCCTCGATAGGAGAGGTGGCACGGCGTCAGCCGTGACGGAGAGGTTGACCACCTTATAGTATGGGGTACAGCCCCTTTCGGAGGGGCGCACCACCAGAAAGAGAAAACAAATGAGTGAAACGATACTGACAGCAGAAAATTTAAAGTTCCGCTATGACTCGGAGCAGCCGGGCTACGCGCTCAACGGCGTCTCCATGCAGGTCCGGCGGGGCGAGTTCGTGGCCGTGCTGGGCGCGAACGGCTGCGGCAAGTCTACCCTTGCCAAGCATTTCAATGCCATCCTCCTGCCGGAGGAGGGCAAGGTGTACGTCGAGGGGATGGACACCGCCGACGAGGACAAGCTCTACGACATCCGCCAGACCGTGGGCATGGTGTTCCAAAGCCCCGACAACCAGATCGTGGCGACGGTGGTGGAAGAGGACGTGGCCTTTGCGCTGGAAAACCTCGGCGTCCCGCCGGAGGAGATGCGCCGCCGCGTCGATGACGCCATGAAGATGGCGGGCATCTACGAGTTCCGGGAGCGGGCGCCCCACAACCTCTCGGGCGGCCAGAAGCAGCGCGTGGCCATCGCAGGCGTCGTTGCCATGCGGCCCGACTGCCTCATCCTCGACGAGGCCACCGCCATGCTCGACCCCCGGGGCCGTGAGCAGGTGATGCAGACCATCCACCACCTCAACAAGGACATGGGCATTACCGTGGTGTCCATCACCCACTACATGGAGGAGGCCGCACAGGCCGACCGTGTGCTGGTGATGAGCGGGGGCAAAGTGGTGATGGAGGGCACGCCGAAAGAGGTGTTCAGCCAGACCGAGAAGGTCCGCGCTCTCCGCCTCGATGTGCCGCAGGCCGCAGAGCTGCGGGATGAGCTGGTCAAGGCCGGCATCCCCCTGCCCGAGGGCATCATCGACACCGGCGAATGCGCACAGGCTCTGTATGAGCTGCTGAAATAAGGGGGGCGGAAGCATGGCAAGCATCATTAAAGTAGAACACCTGAGCTATGTCTACAATCCCGGCATGCCGAATGCGGTCACTGCGCTGGACGACGTGAGCTTTGAGGTGGAAGAGGGCGATTTCGTGGGCATCATCGGAGCCACCGGCTCCGGCAAGAGCACCCTCATCACCCATATGAACGGACTGAACAAGCCCACCAGCGGCAAGATCATCATTGATGGCCGCGACCTCTGGGCCGAGCCGGAAAAGATAAGAGATTTCCGCTTCCTGACGGGTCTGGTGTTCCAGTACCCGGAGTACCAGCTGTTCGAGGAGACCTGCTACAAGGACATCGCCTTTGGCCCCAAGAACATGGGGCTGGACGAGGCGGAGATCGACGCGCGCGTCCATGAGGCGGCCCGGTTCGTCGGCCTCGATGAAGCACTTCTGGAGCGCAGCCCCTTCGAGCTGTCCGGCGGTCAGAAGCGCCGTGTGGCCGTGGCCGGCGTCATGGCCATGAAGCCCCGCATCCTCGTGCTGGACGAGCCTGCGGCGGGCCTCGACCCCGAGGGCAGAGATGAGATCCTCTCGGAAGTGAAGGACTACCACAAAAAGACTGGCACCACCGTGCTTCTCGTCTCCCATAGCATGGAGGACATCGCCAAGTACGCCGACAAGGTGCTTGTGATGAGCCGGAAGAAGATCGCCATGTATGATACGGTGGAAAAGGTCTTTGCCCGTGCGCCGGAGCTGCTGGAACTGGGCCTCTCCGTCCCGCAGGTGACGAAGATCTTCCTCAAGCTGCGGGAGATGGGGGTGGATGTCCCGGCGGACGTCTACACCATCCCCTACGCCGTCAAGACCATTCTGGCGGCAAAGGCCCGGCGGGATGCGGGAGAGACTCTCGTTCTGCCCCGGAATGAAAATACGCAGGAAGGGGGTGCAGCCGGATGCTGAGAGATATTACCATCGGCCAGCACTTCCCGGGCAACAGCCTCGTCCACCGGTTTGACCCCCGGCTCAAGCTGGTGCTGACCATCCTGTATATCGTGCTGCTCTTTGCGGCGTCGAACCCGCTGGGCCTTGCGCTTTCGCTGGTCTTCCTCGCTGTGATGTATGCGGTGGCAAAGATCCCCTTCCGGCTCATCGTCAAGAGCCTGAAGCCCATCTTCCCCATCATCGTCTTTACGGCGGTGCTGAACCTCTTTTTCGTCTCAGGCGAGGGCGACCCGGTGTTTCAGCTCGGTTTTCTGACCGTTTACGCGGAGGGCATCCGGTATGCTGTGCTGATGGCCGTCCGTGTCATGGCCCTTATCGCAGGCACCAGCCTGCTGACCTACACCACCAGCCCCATCGTCCTGACGGATGCCATCGAGCAGCTGCTGAAGCCCCTCGGGAAGCTCCACTTCCCGGTGCACGAGCTGGCGATGATGATGAGCATCGCGCTGCGGTTCATCCCTACCCTCATCGAGGAGACCGATAAGATCATGAACGCCCAGAAGGCCCGCGGCGCACAGCTGGACAACGGCAAGATGACGGAGCGCATCAAGGCGCTGGTGCCGGTACTGGTGCCCCTGTTTATCTCGGCTTTCCGCCGCGCTGACGAGCTGGCCATGGCCATGGAGTGCCGCTGCTACCGCGGCGGCGACGGCCGCACCCGCCTCAAGGTGCTGCGCTGCACGAGACAGGATTACATCGACCTCGCGGTCTGCCTCGCCTGCTTTGCAGTGATCCTGGCGTCGAGGCTGGTGTTTCCGAATTTCTGAGCAAAGCCTCTCCCTTTGGGAGAGGTGGCATCGCTTGCGATGACGGAGAGGGCAAGCCAACGGAGAGAGAGCCGCTGTGCAGCGACCGGCAGAAGCCTTTGTTGGAGCGATAGCATCGCAGGGCATATGGAATCCTTCCCGGCATCCTTGCCCTCTCAGGCGCTTCGCGCCAGCTCTCCCAAAGGGAGAGCCTTTACGAGGAGAGCGAACATGAATTTTTTGCTTAAACTTGCCTACGACGGTACCAACTACTGCGGGTTTCAGGTGCAGCCCAACGGGCGGAGCGTGGCCGCTGCGTTTCAGGACGCCTTGGAGGCGGTGCTGGGCAGCCGCCCCGACATCAAGGGCTGCAGCCGCACCGACGCAGGCGTCCACGCGCTGGGCTTCATGCTCAACTTCCACGCCGACACCCGCATCCCGGCGGCAAAGCTGCCGCTGGCCCTCAATCAGCATCTTCCCCCGGACATCCGGGTGTTGGAGGCGCGGGTGGTGCCCGACGACTTCCACGCCCGCTATGCGGCCCACACAAAGACCTACCTCTACCGCATCCACAACAGTCCGATCGACTCGCCCTTCGCCTCCCGCTATTACACCAAGGTGCCGGGGCGGCTGGACGCTGACCGGATGCAGCAGGCGGCACAGTATTTTGTGGGGACGCACGATTTCCTTGCCCTCTGCGCTTCGGGCAGCTCGGCAGCCGCCCACGGCGACACCGTGCGCACCATCACGGCCTGTGAGGTCGAGCGCCGGGGCGACGACATCGACATCACGGTGACGGCAGACGGCTACCTCTACAACATGGTGCGCATCCTCGCGGGCACCCTCTGCGAGGCGGGCGCAGGCCGTCTTGCGCCCGAGGCGGTGCCGGGCATCCTCGCCAGCTGCGACCGGAAAAACGCCGGCCCGACGCTGGCGGCAAAGGGGCTTTTCCTCAAGAGCGTGGACTACGATTAACACAAACACGACCGGTGCTCCCGGAGGGGGAATGCCCCCTTTGGGAGCACTGTCGTTGCAGGAAGGGGACAGGAACGTATGAGAAAGAAGCATCGAGGCTTCCGGCCCGCGTCGGACGAGCCGCTTTCGGAGGGCCGGGTCGAGTACCTCGAGCAGGCCCGCGCCCGGGTGCGGAACCGGCGCATCCGGCGCACCGCGCTCATCGTCGCGGCGCTGACGCTGGTGGTTCTGTTCGCCACCGGCTTTGTGGGCAGCTCGGTGGCAATGGCCAAGGACTGGGCCGACACGGCCCGCATCCTGCTCTTTCCGGGGACGGGCTGGCCTCAGCAGACCGGCGTCATGGAGGTGGAGCAGCTTGCCGCCCTGAACGGAAGCTTTGTGGAGCTGGGGGAGGAGGGGTGCGTGGTCTGGTCCCGCACCGGCACCCGCCTCAACGCCATCCAGAGCGGCTACGCCCGGCCAGCGCTGGCGGCGGGCAAGAACCGCTTCGTGCTCTACAACCGCTCGGGCAATGAGCTGCGGGTGGAGAGCCGCACCCAGAACCTCTACACCAAGACGATGGAGAACAGCATCACCCTCTGCGCGATGGCCGACAACGGCACGCTGGCCGTCGTCACCGAAGACCCCGGCAGCGCCGCCAGACTGCGGATCTACTCCTCCTCGATGGAGGAGCAGCTGAGCTGGAGCCTCACCACCACCGACGGCACGCCGCTGCGGATGGCCTTTTCGCCGGATGGGCGGCGGCTGGCGGTGGCGGCGGTGACGGTCAGCGGCGGGCAGATGGTGACGAATTTCTACATCGTCACGCTGGCGCAGGGCGACCCTGTCCTTGTGGGCAGCGGCAGCGGCGCGGCCCAGTGGCTGAGCTGGCCCAGCGCCCAGAGTGTACTGGCCCTCTGCGACAGCCGCGCCGTCCTCTACAACGCATCGGGCGGCGAAAAAGCTGCCTACGACTTCACCGGCCAGACCCTCCGGGACATCTCGGTGGATGCCTCGGGCAATGCCGCCCTGCTGCTGGCCTCCGGCCAGCTCTGTCAGGCGGTGATGCTGGACCGTGAGCTGAACGTGGAGGGCACAGCGCAGGTGCAGGCGGCCAACCGCATCGTCCGGGCCGGGCAGAGCTTCTATCTGCTCACCGACAGCGGCGTGGAGTGTCTCTCCACCGACGGTGCCTCCCAGTGGCAGCAGAGCCTTTCCGCCCGGCCGCAGGGCCTGCTGGCCGACCGGAAGCAGCTGCTGGTCTTCTGCGGCAACACCGTGCAGGTGCTGACTCCTCCCGAGGCGGAGACCAGTGCCTCGGGCAATCCATGATAGAATAAGGAAAATAAGGTATGTTCAAGAATCCGTCATTTCTTTTTGATATAGTATGTACCGTGGTCTGGCTGCTGCTGGCCGTGCGCTACGCCCGCAAGGGCTTCCTCGCGGCCAGCGTCCAGCTGGGTGGGAACGTCTTCAGCCTCGTGGGTGCCCGGGTCTTTTCGGGCTGGGCTGCCGTCGAGGTGTTCCAGCGGTTTCTGGCCGGGAGCTTCCGCACCCAGATCGCCGAGAGCATCTCTGCCGGAGGGGTTGTTGACCTGACCGGCATCGCGGACAAGTACGCGGGCTTTCTGCCCGAGAGCTTCCGCGCCTCCATCGTGGAGGCCTGCGAGCGCTCCATCTCAGCCGTGCTCAGCGACAACGCCGTGGTGCTGGCGGACGTCATCGTCCAGAAGGTGCTGGCCCCGCTGCTGACGCCGGTCATCTCGGTGGTGCTCTTTTTCGTGACCTTTGCCCTGCTGCGGATGCTGGTGAGTATGCTGGTCACCGTGCTGGGCCTCGTCAACCGGCTGCCGGTCATCGGCACCGTCAACCGCTGGCTGGGCTGGCTCACCGGCTGCATCGCCAGCACGATGGACATCTACCTTGTGCTGTGCGTGGTGTGGGCCATCATCGTCATCACGGGCGGCAATCTGACCGTCCTGAACGACACGGTCATGAGCAGCAGCCTTTACTATAAAGCATTCAATCTGTTCAACCCCTTCCTGTAAAGGGGAGCTTAGGAGGAACCTATATGGTCTGCAGTCGTTGTCAGAAACGTCCGGCCATCATCTTCGTCCAGCGGATGGAGAACGGCCAGATGAAAAATGAAGGCTTTTGCCTGCACTGTGCCCGTGAACTGCACATCAAGCCCGTCGAGGACCTGATGAAGCAGTTCGGGATGTCCGACGAGGACATGGACAACATGGAAAACCGGATGGAGAGCATGATGGACGAGATGGGAGACGCGAACCCCCTCTCCCTCATGATGAATATGGGCCAGCCGACGGAGGGCGAGGAGAGCGAGGGAGACGACGACCTCGTACCCGGCTCCAGCGCGACCTTCCCGCTGGGCGTCAAGGCGGAGGGCGAAGCCGGAAACGGCAAAAAGTCCCAGAAAAACGGCAAGAAGCCGCCCCGCCGCAAATTCCTCGATACCTATTGTGAGAATCTGACCCGCAAGGCCCGGGAGGGCAGGCTGGACGACATCGTGGGCCGCGACCGCGAAATTTACCGCACGATTCAAATTCTGAGCCGCCGCCAGAAGAACAACCCCTGCCTCATCGGCGAGGCGGGCGTCGGCAAGACGGCCATCGCTGAGGGCATCGCAGAGCGGATCGCCAAGGGCGACGTCCCCGTGGGCCTGAAGGACAAGGAAATTTTCCTGCTCGATCTGACCAGCCTCGTGGCCGGCACCCAGTTCCGGGGCCAGTTCGAACAACGGGTCAAGGGCCTGCTCAGTGAGGTCAAGGCCGCGGGCAACATTATCCTCTTTATTGATGAGATCCACACCATCACCTCGGCGGGCGAGAGCGAGGGCGCGATGAACGCGGGCAACATCCTCAAGCCTGCCCTGTCCAGAGGCGAAATTCAGGTCATCGGTGCCACCACCTTCAACGAGTACCGCAAGTATATCGAGAAGGATCAGGCCCTTGAGCGCCGCTTCCAGCCTGTCCGGGTGGAGGAACCCAGCGTGGCCGATACGCTGGCCGTCATGAACGGCATCAAGAAGTATTACGAGGAGCACCACCATGTGCAGGTGGAGGCGGATGTCCTCTCGGCCATCGTCACCCTCAGTGAGCGGTACATCACCGACCGCTACCTCCCCGATAAGGCCATCGACCTGCTGGACGAGGCCTGCGCCTGCTGCAACCTTGCCCACCCGGTCATCTCGGAATACCTCGAGATGCAGAAGGAGCTGGACGGCCTGAAGCAAGAGGAGGCGGAGATGGAGTCTGCCGACGTCAACGAGGCCATCGACTACGAGCAGGTGGCCCAGCGGAAGACCCGCATCGCAAAGCTGGAAGCTGAGCTGCCCGCAAAGCAGGCCGCAGCCAGCGAGATCAGGGTCACGATGGATGATGTGGCCAAGGTCATCGAGCTGTGGACGGGCATCCCGGCAGTAAAAATTCAGGAGACGGAGTTCGCAAAGCTGGCCGGGCTGGAAGCGGAGCTGAAAAAGAAGATCATCGGTCAGGACGAGGCTGTCCATCTCGTGGCACAGGCCGTCAAGCGGAGCCGTGCCGACCTGTCGGGACGCCGCCGCCCGGCCAGCTTCATCTTCGTCGGTCCCACCGGCGTCGGCAAGACCGAGCTGGTCAAGCAGCTGGCAAACCAGCTCTTTGACGGCCCTGACCCCCTCATCCGCCTCGACATGAGCGAGTATATGGAGAAGTATGCGGTGTCCCGCATGATCGGTTCGCCTCCGGGCTATGTGGGCTACGAGGAGGCCGGTCAGCTCACCGAAAAGGTGCGCCGCCGCCCCTACAGCGTCGTCCTCTTCGATGAGATCGAAAAGGCCCACCCCGACGTCATGAACATCCTGCTCCAAATTCTGGACGAGGGCAAGATCAACGATGCACAGGGCCGGACGGTGGATTTCTCCAACACGGTCATCTGCATGACCTCCAACGCCGGAAGCGGCGACAAGAGCACCTCCGGACTCGGCTTCAACAAGAGCGAGGAGCAGCTGAGCGAGGAAAAGACCCGCAAGGCCCTGAGCCAGTTCCTGCGGCCCGAGTTCCTTGGCCGCGTGGATGAGGTCATCGCCTTCAAGCCCCTGAGCCAGCAGACGCTGGAGGGCATCGCGGCCCTCATGCTGGACGAGTACAAGCCCAGCATGGAATCGAAGGGCATCGCCTACCGCTACACCCCGGCGGCGCTGTCCGCCCTCGTGGCCAAGAGTCAGGGCGGCAAGTTCGGTGCCCGCGACCTCCGCCGCGTCATCCGCAAGGCGGTGGAAGACCCTGCCGCCGAGCGCATCATCGACGGCACTCTGAAGGCAGGCGGGAGCCTGACCGTGGACGCCGAGAACGGCGAAGTCATCCTGAAGTAAAGCACAAACGAAAAGGCACTCCGAAGCGCTTCGGAGTGCCTTTTATAGTACGCGGAAAACTCAGTCGAGGGACACCGGAACTTCGGGCTTGTTGGCGGTGCGGGCGCTGGTGCGGCCCTCGGGGATGATCTCCCCGGCGGCGGTCAGCGCCAGCTTGGTGAGGGTGGGGCCTACCAGCTCATACACCAGCACCGAGAAGAGCACCACGTTGCGCACCATGTGGCCGTCGGAAAGCTCGGCGGCCTCGGCAGCCATGCCCAGCGCCACACCGGCCTGAGGCAGCAGGGTGATGCCGAGGTATTTCTGGATGCTCGGGCTGCAGCGGGTGGCCCGGCAGCAGGTAGGACGTGACCGCTGGCAAATGGACTGCCTTTGCCAGACGCGACATCAGCAGACCTGCGATGAGCGCCGTGGAAAGGCAGATGAGAAGCTGTTCCATACGATATTGCGGGCAGCGGACGCACTGAGGCCGCCGCCCTTTCCTCCTTTTTCTCAGTCAGGCGTGTTTCCGGGCTGCTTGCCCAAACCCCTGAAAACATAGCACAATAAAGGATTATACTATCTCATCGCTTAAAAAGCAACATCTTTTCAGGCGGAATAATTGAAGAATCCTTAACAAATGACCGAAAAAAGCGAAAAACAGGGCCGCTGCCTGCGCAGCGGCCCTATTGTATGCAACAATCGTGAATTTAGTTGAACTTAAAGAGCTTCCGTGCGATGCGGTAGCCGCCCAGCACGATGTCGTCGCCCTTGGGGAAGGGCAGGTTGGTCACGCCGCCGAAACCGAAGCGGATGGAGCGGTAGACTGCGGTGCTGGTGTGCTCGCGCAGGTACTGCCACAGGCCCTTCTGCTTCTCCTTGGCCTCGGCGCTGCCGTCCAGCAGCAGGAAGATGTCGCTGACCGCCATCATCATCGAGAGGTAGTGGAGCATATAGGCCCGAAGCTTCTTTTCGCCCTTGAGGGCGTCGAGGTCCTGACAGTCGATCATGTGCCGGGTGACGCGGAGCTGCTGGTCCACGCGCTTGACCATGACGCTCTCGTTGACGCTCTGGTCGGCGCGGCCGATGAAATAGCGGTAGAGGTCGAGGTCCATATAATACATGGTCTTGACGAAGGGCAGGGGCTGGTAGACGAAGATGTTGTCCACATAGAAGGTGTGCTTGGGCAGCACCATGCCGCACTGGCGCAGCACCTCGGTGCGGTACAGGACCGAGTGCATCAGTAGGTTCTGGTCGGGGCGGAAGTGGCCCACGTGCATCCATGTGAAGAGCCGCTCCTGCGGGAAGACGTTGGTGTACCGCACGGTATGGCTGGTGCCGTCCTCGGTGTGCTCATAGACGTAGTTGCAGATCATGAGGTCGGGGGCGGTGCCGCGGGTCACGAGGGTGTGCAGGCGGGAGAGCAACTTCTTGAGGGCGCCGGTGTCCAGCCAGTCGTCGCTGTCCACGACCTTGTAGTAGAGGCCGGTGGCGTTGCGGATGCCCTGATTGACACCCTCACCATGACCGCCGTTCTCCTGATGGATGGCTTTGACGATGGTGGGGTACTTGGCGGCGTACTCGTCGCAGATGGCTGGGGTCTCGTCTTTCACGGAACCGTCGTCCACAAGGATGATCTCGGCCTGCTCCCCGGCGGAGAGCAGGGTCTCGATGCAATGGCGCATATAGGCCGCCGAGTTGTAGCACGGGACGGCAAAGGTAATGAGTTTCTGCTGCATAATAATAAGCTCCTTATCGTGCTTGCCCGGCCTTGCGCAGAGCAAAAAATGGCCGGAGATGGAGATATGTACTCTTATTATATCATTTTCGCGCACAAAAAGCTAGGAAGACCAGCAAATACCTTCAAAAAACGACAGCAGAAAAGCATTTTGATACCATTTCGGGCCGGGCTGTGCTATAATAGTACAGTTACAGGAACCAAAAAGCAGGAGGAGCACATGGCAGACCCGCATTCTATCTTAAAAAAAGTATTTGGCTACGACAGCTTCCGCCCCGGGCAGGAGGAGATCGTCCGGCGGCTGCTGAACGGGCAGGATGTGCTGGCCGTGATGCCCACCGGCGCGGGCAAATCCATCTGCTATCAGGTGCCGGCCCTGCTGCTCCCCGGCATCACCATCGTGGTGTCGCCGCTGGTCAGCCTGATGAAGGATCAGGTGGGCGCGCTGGTGCAGGCCGGTGTGGCGGCGGCCTTCCTCAACAACAGCCTCACCGACAACCAGAAAGCCCTGATGCTCCACCGCGCCCGGGAGGGCTGGTATAAGATCATCTATGTCGCCCCGGAGCGGCTGGAGATGCCGGGCTTCCAGCGGTTCGCGCAGGAAAAACTTATCAGCATGGTCACGGTGGATGAGGCCCACTGCATCAGCCAGTGGGGACAGGACTTCCGCCCCAGCTATCTGCGGATCAAGGAGTTCGTGGACAGCCTGCCCAGCCGCCCGGTGGTGGGCGCGTTCACGGCCACCGCCACGGCCCGGGTGCGGGACGACATCCGCAGCCACCTCGACCTCCATCAGCCCTACGAAGTGACCACCGGCTTCGACCGGCCCAACCTCTACTTCGAGACCCGCCGCGCCCTGCCCAGCCAGAAACCGAAGGAGCTGCTGGACCTCGTGCTGCGGGAGGGAGACAACGCGGGCATCGTCTATTGCAGCACCACCAAGCAGGTGGACGAGACGGCCCGCCTGCTTCAGAGCCGGGGCATCCGGGCAGCGGCGTATCACGCCAAGCTGGACGCCGAGGTGCGGCGGAAGAATCAGGACGACTTCCTCTACGACCGGGTCCAGATCATGGTGGCGACGAATGCCTTCGGCATGGGCATCGACAAGCCCAACGTCCGGTTCGTCATCCACTACAATATGCCCAAGGACCTTGAGAGCTACTATCAGGAGGCGGGCCGTGCAGGCCGCGATGGTCTGCCGTCCCGCTGTATCCTGCTCTACTCCGGCACCGACGTGCGGACCATCCGCTTTTTCATCGACAAGGAGATGGAGGCTGACAACGGCCTCCCCGCCGATGTCAAGGCCGAAGCTGCCCGCAAGGCGGAGGAACGGCTCAAATATATGACCTTCTACTCCACCACCCAAAAGTGCCTGCGGCGGTTCATGCTGAACTACTTCGGAGAGGCTGCACCCGAGAAGTGCGGCAACTGCTCCTGCTGCCTCTTTGCCGAGCAGAATGCGCAGGAGGTGGAAGAGCGGGCCGCTGCCGCAAAGCAGCGTGCTGCGGCCAACTCCCGGCGGCTGTCTGCCCGCCGTGCTGCCGCCAACACCGACCTCAGTGAGGCCGACGAAAAGCTTCTGGCAGCGCTCTACGCTCTGCGCAAGCGTCTCGCTGCAAAGCAGAACGTCCCGGCTTATATGGTGTTCAGCGACGCCACCCTCCGGGAGATGGTCCAGAGCAAGCCTTTGAGCATGGACGAATTCCTGAACATCACCGGCGTCGGCGAGAAGAAGGCCGCGCGGTATGGCATGGCTTTCCTGCGGGTCATCGAGGAGATGGTCAACTCGCGGTGAGCAGGGCCGGAACTGTAAATTTTCTGCGTTCTGCTTGACTTTTCCGGGATTTTGCATATACTGAAGGTAGTGAATGTGGTAATTCACACATAGGACTCACGAAGAAAGAACAACCCCCCTCAGAGAGCTGCAATCTCTCAAAAGGGGGGTCATTCTTTTAGTGCTTGCTGTCCTTGAACCAGCCGCCAAGCCACTTGTAGACGAAGTTTGCGACAACGCCTGCTGCGACGGACAGGATGAATGTGGTAATATCCATAGGAACTCACCTCCTTCCAACTGGACGGAGAAGGCCAGCGTCTTTAGTATATCATAAGCCTCGACAAAAAGATAGAAAAAGAGCGCGGATCTTCCACGATGAGCCACTCGGCTCATGGAAAGGTCTGCGCTCTTTTTGTCATTCCATCGTATGGGTGGAGAAGACCTTTTCGTCCTGCCACCAAACCGGCTGCCCGGCGGCGAGGGACTTGGGCACATCCAGCAGACGCTGGTTCCGGCTGCCCCGGAAACGGAGGGAGATGTCGTGCTCAGCCTCCACGAAGCGGCCATCCACCAGCACGTCCAGCAGACGCAGCAGCTCGTCGGTGACTTCACACCGTGCGGGACAGGGAACCTTGCCGGTCAGCTGTTCCCATGTGTAGCCGGAGTAGCACCAGACGGTCTTCTTCGGGTAGAGGGCCTTGAAGTTCTGGACGAAAGTCACCAGCTCCCGCTGGTTCTCCGGCTCCATCGGTTCGCCGCCCAGCAGGGAGAGGCCCGCGATATAATCCGGCTTGCAGGAGGCGAATACCTCGTTGCGGACGGGCTTGTCGAAGGGGGAACCGTAGCCAAAGTCCCATGCCACCTCGTTGAAGCAGCCGGGGCAGTGGTGGCGGCACCCGGAGACGAAGACGCTGGTGCGAACCCCCGGCCCGTTGGCGATGTCATAATATTTAATGGTTGCGTAGTTCATTACAAGTGTAACACCCGATCCTTGATCTCCTGCGTCCGGCCCTGATTCCAGAACTGGGTGCCGATATAGCCGCAGGTGCGGCGGGCGACATTCAGCTTGTTCTGGTCACGGTTGCCGCACTTGGGGCACTCCCACACCAGCTTGCCGTCGTCTTCGACGATCTTGATCTCGCCGTCGTAGCCGCAGCACTGGCAGTAATCCGACTTGGTATTCAACTCGGCGTACATGATGTTGTCGTAGATGAACTGCAGCACGCTCATCACGGCCTCAAGATTGTCCTGCATATTGGGGACTTCCACATAGCTGATGGCACCGCCCGGGGACAGCTTCTGGAACTCGCTCTCGAACTTCAGCTTGGTGAACGCATCGATCGTCTCCGAAACATGGACGTGATAGCTGTTGGTGATATAGTTCTTGTCGGTGATGCCGGGCACGATGCCAAACCGCTTCTGCAGGCACTTGGCGAATTTGTAGGTGGTGGATTCCAGCGGAGTGCCGTAGAGGGAATAGTCCATGTTTTCGGCCTTCTTCCACTCATTGCACTTGTCGTTCATATGCTGCATCACACTGAGGGCGAAGGGCTTTGCGCCGGCGTCGGTGTGGCTCTTGCCGGTCATATACTTCACGCACTCATACAGGCCGGCGTAGCCGAGGCTGATGGTGGAGTAGCCGCCAAAGAGGAGCTTGTCGATCTTCTCGCCCTTCTTGAGGCGGGCCAGTGCGCCATACTGCCACAGAATGGGGGCGGCATCGCTGGGGGTGCCCAGCAGGCGCTTGTGGCGGGCCTGCAGAGCGCGGTGGCAGAGCGCCAGACGCTCGTCGAAGATCTTCCAGAACTTGTCGAAGTTGCCGCCGGAGCTGAGGGCCACATCCACCAGATTGATGGTCACGACGCCCTGATTGAAGCGGCCGTAATACTTGGGCTTGCCGGTCTCGGGGTCCACATAAGGGGTGAGGAAGCTGCGGCAGCCCATGCAGGTGTAGCAGTGGCCCTCGCCGTTCTTGTCTACCTTCAGCTCGAGCATCTTCTTCTCGGAGATATAGTCGGGCACCATCCGCTTGGCGGTGCACTTGGCAGCCAGCTCGGTCAGATAGTAGTAGGGGTCGCCGGGGTGGATGTTGTCCTCCTCCAGCACATAGATGAGCTTGGGGAAGGCGGGGGTGATCCAGACACCGGCCTCATTCTTCACGCCCTGATAGCGCTGGCGGATGGTCTCCTCGATGATGATGGCAAGGTCGGCCTTCTCCTGCGCGTTGCGGGCCTCACCCAGATACATGAAGACGGTGATGAAGGGAGCCTGACCGTTGGTGGTCATAAGGGTGACGACCTGATACTGGATGGTCTGGACGCCGCGGTTGATCTCATTGCGCAGGCGGCGCTCCACGATCTCGCGCTTGCGCTCGGCAGAAACATCCAGACCCTCCATCTCAGCCTCGACCTCAGCGGCGATCTTCTTGCGGGAGACGTCCACGAAGGGGGCAAGGTGGGTCAGGCTGATGCTCTGGCCGCCGTACTGGTTGGAGGCCACCTGCGCGATGATCTGGGTGGCGATGTTGCAGGCGGTGGAGAAGCTGTGAGGCTTCTCGATATAGGTGCCCGAGATGACCGTGCCGTTCTGGAGCATATCGTCCAGATTGATGAGGTCGCAGTTGTGCATATGCTGGGCAAAGTAGTCGGAGTCGTGGAAGTGGATGAGACCCTCCTGATGAGCCTTGACGATCTCGGGGTCCAGCAGCAGGCGGGCGGTCAGATCCTTGGAGATCTCACCGGCCATGTAGTCGCGCTGGACGCTGTTGACGGTGGGGTTCTTGTTGGCGTTCTCCTGCTTGACTTCCTCGTTCTGGCACTCGATAAGGCTCAGGATGCGCTCGTCGGTGGTGTTGGTCTGGCGCTTGAGGCTCTGGATATAGCGGTAGGTGATATAGTGGCGGGCGATGTCATGGGCCTTGATGTCCATGAGCTGGTTCTCCACCATATCCTGTATCTCTTCCACGCTGATGGCGCGGTTGAGTGCCTGACACTGATCGGTCACGGCTGCGGCGATGTCAGTGATCTGCTCCCGGGAGAGACGGGCCTTGCCGCCCACCGAATCGCTGGCTTTGGTGACAGCGGTGATGATCTTGGTAATATCGAAAGGTACTTCAGCACCGTTGCGTTTGATGATCTTCATAGCGCTCCTCCTGTGTCGCATATACAGTGTGAACGGGTGTCTCCTTGTGCAAGAGGCACCCGCAAGTCTCGTGATTCATTGATACTATCATATCACTATTTAGTGATATGTCAATGGAAGAACCACTACATTTTGTGTTTTGTAGCTTTCGCCAAAAATAACGGAGAATTTCCGGAACAAAATTTGAGACGGAACCTCTTGACAATTTGTGCAAGGGAAGCGGGGACTTTCCTTGGCGTAATAAAGGTCGTCGTCTATACTTTGCCCTTTATATAATACATTATAACAGACAAAGAGTCTCTGCCTGAAAAATGCAAGAGGATGAAGCCGATTTCAGTCAGCGCGAAAAAACTTGAAAAAAGAAGTAAAAAAGTGTTGACATCCGGGCGGTGATGTGGTATTATACTTGAGCGCCAAGCGCTGAGACAAAAGAATGACT